>Ga0316189_10001949_pt1 | contig 20390 bp, 20 predicted proteins | sample LowCovwburrow_MG_FD_204930 | JGI IMG/M metagenome (GOLD analysis project Ga0316189, IMG submission 204930) | Coastal sediment microbial communities from Maine, United States - Lowes Cove worm burrow | ecosystem: Environmental > Aquatic > Marine > Coastal > Sediment | place: USA: Maine... | reverse complement strand
ACCGATGCCTTTGAGTTTTTTCAAAGCATCCAGGTCTTTGGTTTCAATCGCGCGCGCGATCTCTCCAACCGGCAAAGTCATGGCCTTGACAGCCTTCAACGGGCCGATGTCTCCGACGGAAATGAAATACTGGAAGAATTCTTTTTCTTCTTCGGACTTAAAGCCGATCAAAACGGGCTTGGGCTGTCGTTCGGTCTGCTGGTAGTAAATATATAAGGCCAATGGGTCGCCGATATTGCTGGCGTGTATGCGTTCGGTCACATAGGCCGGCAAAAGAACTTCGTAGCCCACTTGGTTCGCAAGAAGTAAAATACGGTCTTCTCCGATTTTCAGCAGGCTGCCTTCAAGGTAACCGATCATGGCGCGGCTTTGGGTTGATGCTGGTGATGTTGGGCCTAGCAGGCTGTCGGGAACCTGTTGCACTGGTCAATAAATAAAATTCGACTCAAAGCGCTCATACTATACATGAGCTGCGCCTTTTTGTCGAATTTTGCCCTGTCTCGCCGCGCCCCTTACTTCAGGCAGTGTCGGCGGCCGCAGCGATACAGGCCGATCAGGGCCAGGCCGAGAGCGTCGGAGGCGTGCAGCGGCCGAATCGGAGAGGACAATTTCAACAGGTTTCGAACGGATTTTTCGAGCTGCATCTTGGTGGCGTTGCCGTTTCCGGTCAAGACCTGTTTGGCTTCTCTAACCGGTACTTCCAGGGCCGTCATACCGATCTGCATCCCGGCGAGCAAAACAACACCTGAAACCTGGCCCAGAATGATGCCCGATTTGGGGTACTGTTTTAGCGAGAAAACATCTTCGATGACCATCAGGTCGGGCTTTTCGACCTTCAGAAGAGCGAAAAGCCGGTCATAAATTTCGTGCAACCGGCCAGGCAGGGGCGTTTTTTTTGAGGTATTGATGCTGCCGTAGGAACAGCCGCTGATTTTGACGCCGGCTCCGTTGACGATTCCTATCCCGGTTGACGACAAACCGGGGTCGATGCCGATGATTTTCATTCTCCCGAGTATCGCATACGAAAACTATTTGATCTGGCTCAACTTCTGGGTCGCCAACTGAGCCTCGGTTGTGTCGGGGTACTTCTTGATCAATTCCTTCAGGATGAGCCGGGCGTTTGCTTTGTCCCCGATGTTCAAGAAAGCGTATCCCTGCTTGAGCATGGCAGACCTGATTTTGTTGCCCTTGGGGTAGTTTTCGACGACCTTCTGGTACTCGACGATGGCTTTTTCATACCACTTTTCCCGGTAGTAAATCTCCCCGATCCAGAACTGGGCATTGTCGGCATTTTGGGAATTCGGAAAGCGCTTGGTAAACTCCTGAAAGCCTCCCCGGGCCTTTTCGAGTTCACCGGCGTCGAAGGCCTGCTTGGCCTGATCGTAGAGCTCCTGCTCGGAAAGGCTCGAAAGCGGGACTCTTGCCGCAGGCACCTTGGCCGGAGCAGGCTTGGCGGCCGGGGATTTGGCAGCGCTACCCATGTCCAGATACTCTTCAATACTGGTGATACGGCTGTTCATGACGCGCGCATCTTCTTTCATCCGCTCGAGTTCCGTTAATCCGGACGCGTCTTTTTCCTGTTTGGTCTGGTACTCGACTTTTTCGAGCCTGCCGTTGATCGCCCCGATTTGCTCTCGCATGGATTCGATCTCAACCCTGAGGTTGGCTGTTTGGCCGCGGATATTTTGTTCCTTGTTTTCGCTGGTTTGGCCGAACTTTTCGATCAGTGTTTTCTGACGCGTCAACTGACCCTCAACGGCAGCCAAACGGTCATCGAGAACGATGACATCGGAGCGTCCGGCGCAACCCGTTAAAACGAGAATGCAGAAAAGAAGAGTGGCAAAAGGAATCTGTCTCATGGCATTTTTGTAATGGTCAAATTAGGGTGGTCGGTAAAATAATGATGGCGTTACAGGGATTTTAGCACGGTCGACGACATGAATCAAGCGGTCGATTGGCGGACCTCTGACACTTGAACTCTGCTAAAGGACGCCAGTCGCCAGGCACCTGCTTCGTTTACCTGTAGTAATCCGGCGGATCTAATCTGCGAGTCAAGGGTTCGCTCAAGAATAACTTAACATTTTAGACGCCGACGCATCCCGTCCGGCTACCGGCGCGAAAACTCGGAATATCCAGATATTCCGACGTTTTCGCGCCTTGCCGGTCGGGCGCCTCAACGCCCAAAATTGCCAACTTACTTTTTTCGCGAACCCCAAGCGAATTTACTGCAGATCTAATGACCGACTGTCATTATTTTATCCCCGTCTGGCGATCGGTGAGTCCGGCCGCCAGACAGGAAGTATGATTTACTGGCCGCCTAATTGATGATGAAATTGTCGCGCCTGTTCTTGGCCCAGCAGTCTTCAGTTTGCTCGGTGCACACCGGCCGTTCTTCACCGTAGCTGACGGTTGAGATGCGATAGGCTTCGATTCCCATGTCGACCAGGAATGATTTGGCGCTTTCGGCCCGTCTTTCACCCAGAGCAAGGTTGTATTCGGGGGTACCGCGTTCGTCGCAATGGCCCTCGATCGTCGTGTAGACATCCGGATAGGTCTTTAAAAATTCGGCCTTATTCTTCAGCGTCGCTTGGGCCATGTCATCCAGAATGGATTTGTCGAAGGCGAAGTAAATGTTTTCACGGAGAAATTCGCTCTTCGCCATGTCAAAAGCCTTCGCGGCTTTATCTTCAACCGGAGGGGGCGGCGGGGCCGGAGCCGGGGCCATGACCGGTGCCGGTTCTTCTTTGGTGACGGTCTTTTTTGCACATGAAACCGTCCCCAACAAAACAGGAATTACCAAAAACAGTGCCAGAAAAATCCATAGCTTCTTTCTCATCGTTTCCTCCTTTCAAATCCTCGCTTGTATTAATATTTACTCAAATTCGGCGACCAACTCGGACTGGACTGCTCACCGGGCATCGTGAGCAGTCGTCTTTGATCGGCACCGAAGGCGGTCATCACGTAAATCCTCGCGGGGCCTTCACGTGTTGAACTAAATGCTATCAGGCTTCCGTCCGGTGACCAGGAAGGCGATTCGTTGTTTCCGGTGTCCTGAGTCAACTGCAAGGGTTGCCGCCGTTTCAGATCGATAGTAAAAATATCGTTACGGCTGCCGGCCATTGACGTATAGGCAATTCGATCTCCAGTGGGAGACCAATTCGGCTGGGTGTTATAATTGCCTTCGAATGTCAGGCGTTCAACCTGACCGGTTTTGATATCCTGGACATAAATCTGTGGCGCTCCGGTTCGGTTTGACACAAAAGCCATCATTTTAGCATCCGGCGCCCAACTCGGAGAAAGGTCGCTAGCCCAATTGTTTGTAATCTTTTTAATAATTTTCCCCGAACCAGTCAACAAATAAATTTCTTGATTACCCGCAAAGGACATCGTGGCCGACAGAGTGAACTGACCCGGAACCCACGAAGGGGTAATATTGATTCCCTTTTCTTCAACGGTCGCCTTCTCGCTGCCCTCGGTCCGATGGATAAAGATGTCCGGTTTTTTGTTGACGTAGGTCGTGTAAGCGATCCATTTGCCGTCCGAAGACCAGGCGGGAGACAAGCTAATGGTGCCGTGGCGTGTGAACGGCACCGGATTGCTGCCATCGAAATCGCAGATCAAAATTTCCTTGTTGCCGCTCCCATTGGAGACAAAGGCGATTTTGCTGTCGAATATGCCGCGTTTGCCGGTGAGTTGCAGGATCACCTCGTTGCAGAATCGAAGGATGATCGGTCTGACATCATCCACCGTACCGTGGTAGCGCTTGCCCAGCAGCCGCTTGCCCGTGAGTGTATCGAAGAGCCGCAGCTCGATATCGACGAGCGAGCCGGTTTGCGACAAGCCGCCGGTCACCAGCAATTCGGCCCCGATTGTGGTCCAGTTGCGAAAATTGATTTGGTCGATTGTGATGACCGGATTGCCCGGTTCGAGCAGATAGGCACCGCGGTCGATCATGTTGAAAAAACCGGTGAAATCTAATGAATTTGTTAGGACATCCGTTGCTTTTTTCAAAAGAGTCGGATCGGTCCCATCGGAGTTCAGTGCCGCGAAAGCCGGTATGGCCATCGGTATTTTACGCGAAAACGGGTTGTTGATATCGATGTAGTCGTATTGGCCGAAGACGGCTGCGGGCAAGAGCAGTATGATGAAGACCGTCGCCACCCGTAAAGTATGTCCACTCCTTTTGATCATGCGTAGGATTCCTTGTGCCTTTGTGCTGCTGCAGGTTTTAATGTTCACTTGATGCCCTTTGGCCCGAAACGGATGCCAACGGTATAATCTCCGTTGAACAGGCCGGCGGGCAGCGGCGGCAACGGGTTTGACTTGACGATCGCGCGATAAGCCGATTCATCCAGATAGGTGTTGCCGGATCTTTGATCGAACCAGATGTCGCTGATTTCTCCGTTTGGTCTGATTTTGAATCCCAAGATTGCCTCGAGGTCTGTCCGGCCGCTGCTCATCAGCTCCGAAAAGACCCAGTTCTTTTGAACTTGATAGGCGATTTCGGCCTGATAAACCTGGACCCGGCTTTGAAATTGGCCCGCAGAGAGACCCCTGCCGGTCGGGCTGCCGATCACCGTTCCCGCCTGACCGGAGCCGGCCCCGGCGTTTGTCTTCCGACTACGGTCTTCTTTCTCAACTTGCTGTTTCAGGCGGTTCATTGTTTCTTCCAGTTTGGAAGGGCGCGTTTTTTCGACTTTTTTTTCCATTTTCGAAACGGCGTCTTTGATCACCTCGGAAGGTTTGAACGTCTTGCGTTTCAAAGATTCCTTTTTCTTCGTCTTCGGCTTAGGTGTCGGTGCCGTCGATACCTCCGCCTCGGGTTTCGGCGGTGGGGGCGGCGGTTTGACGGGTACGGGTTTGACGACCGCCTCCTTAGTGACGGCCGGTTTTTCGGGAACCGTTGATTTTACGACCGGTTTTTCAGGGGCAGGGGCCTTGGCGGCTCCGTTGCCCAAGGCCGGTATCGAAACAAGACTGACGTTGACGGCCGATGGAATGTATCGCCTAGAAGGCGTCAGCGCCGGCATGATGATGAATACGGCCATCAGGACGATGTGGAGCAGCAACGATACTCCAATATAAAAGAGCAGGGTCCGGTTGCCGACATCGATGCTGGCGATTCGGTTCGAGGCGGCGTGTGACGCGCGTTTTTTCATTGCGGCCACTACTTTTTGTTAACTTTTTCTTCTTTGGTTGGCGGTATGGTCACCATTCCGAGCTTTTCCACACCGGCCAGTTTGATTTCGGACATGACCCGGACGACCGTTCCGTAAGGGATGTCCTTGTCCGCCTTCAAATAGACCTCGCGGTCGCTGCGGTTGCTCATGATTCTCTTCAGCTTTTCGTTGAGGTCGTCAACGGTCACCGGTACATCGTTGATGAAAATGGTGGCCTTATTGTCGATAGAAATCATCAAATGCTCGGTTTCCGCCGGCAGGGGCTCGGCTGTGGCCTCCGGCAATGCGACGTCTACACCTTGGGTCATCATCGGTGCTGTTACCATGAAAATTATCAGGAGCACCAACATCACGTCGACGAAGGGGGTGACATTGATGTCCGACATAAAACTGTTGTTGTTGCCGCCGGATGTCAACCTTTTCTCCTTTCGATTCTCAAAATATCCCGCTCGACGATATTCAAAAAGTCGGCTGAGAAGCTCTGCAGCTCGGATTCGATGACCCGAATTTTCTGGTTGAAATAATTGAAGGCGATGACCGATGGAATGGCCACCGCCAGTCCGGCGGCCGTAGCGATCAAGGCTTCCGATATGCCGGGGGCGACGACGGCCAGATTTGCCGAGCCTTTGAGACCGATGCTGCGAAACGAGTGCATGATACCCCAAACGGTGCCGAACAAGCCGATGAAGGGCGTCGTGTTACCGGTTGTGGCCAGGAAAGGCACCATCTGAGTCAAGCGGGTCATCTCGGTGTTGATCGCCCGGCGAAGCGTGCGCTTGACATTTTCGATACCGGATATCTGGGAGCCGAGCGACGGGGTGTCGGAAGCCGACGGTAAGGCCATTGAAACGGAAAGACCCGATTGGCTGAGTTTTTTGAGTTCCAGGTAACCCATTCTAAAAATTCGTGCGATCGGGCTGGCGCTGAGTTGTTTGGCCTTTACGAACGCGTTTGACAGATCCCGGCTTTTCCAGAAAAAATCGATGAATTGGGCCGATTCTTTGTATGCTTTGCCGATGTAGCGCATTTTTATCAGTATGATGGCCCAGGAGGTGATTGAAAAGAAGAGCAGCAGCAGCAACACCAACTGCACCACCAGCCCGGCGTTTAGAAAAATATGGATGATATCGATATCGGTTTGTGGCATGAAATAAGAATCTCCCCTAGGGGATCACGAAAAAACAAGTTCGCAATTTTGGGCGTTGAGGCGCCTGGCCGGCAAGGCGTGAAAATGAAGTAATATCATTAAATTACGGGTTTTCGCACCGTCAGCCGGACGGGATGCATCGGCGTCCAAAGTGTGACGTAGTTTTTGAGTGAGCCCATCGATGCGTCTGCACCGGCCGAAAAATCAAAACGGTGCCGTGCTTAGTAAGAACATAAATTCTGCTAATTTAAAGGTTTAAAGCCCAAGTGTCAAGAAGTTTACAGGCTTCGATGGTGACCGGCAAAATGCGGTCCCTAATAAAAACGGACATTGAGGGTTGCAATTCTCTCGATCCGTCTTTTATTGTTGATGCCCCATGATCGTAATCGCCGCTAGCGTTCGAAACCGCAGGTGGGCCCGCAGCGGGTCGGTGATCCCGGAAGATAGTGGCGGCTGAAGAGTAACCAACCTCATTTTCAAGAAAAATTTAAATTCTCAATTTAAATGAACTCGTAAAAAGTCTCAATTAGACGGATTCGTGAAAAGCCCGAGATAAAGGCTTGCGAATTTCGATGAATGCGGCGTACTTATGGTACGCCGCAGTGACGAGAAATGAAGCGTAACGCAAATACCGGGCTTTTTACGGATCCGTCAATTTTGACAGAAAGAAAAAGGGAATGTATATGAGCCAAATAGCCGATTTACTGTTTCAGGCCAGAATGCTGAAAGAAATTCCCCGGTCCGGTTTTGGCTTTCTCGGGTCCGGAAAAGAATCCGTGGCCGAGCACATCTACAGCGCCACCTTCATTGCCTTCGTTATGGCTCAAAAAGAAGCCGATGTGGATAGCGGTCGGCTGATCGCAATGTGTCTGGTGCACGATTTGACCGAAGCGCGTATCGGCGACCTGAATACGGTTAACAAAGAGTACGTCAGCTGCGATGCGGATAAAGCCCTGCAGGACTCTTTGCAAGGCCTGCCTTTTGGGAATGCCTTAGAGGGCCTCATCCGCGAGTTCGAGGCCAATCAAACCCCTGAAGCCCGGTTGGCTCGAGACGCGGATCAACTATCACTTATCCTGGAACTCAAGGCGCTGGCGGACATCGGGTACAAACCGCCTGAAAAATGGCTGCCGGCGGTCGTCGAAAGGCTTCAGACAGCCACCGGGCGACGGCTGGCCGAAGACATCCTGCAGACCCCTTGGGACAACTGGTGGTTTAAACATTTGGGTTGACAGAAGAAGCGCCAACACTTATTCACTTTTTTTGGTTCAAAGCACTTAACGAACACGGAGGCATGCATGAACTGGTTCACGCAGACGTTTGCGTCTTCCATCGGCAAAAAGTGGTTGATGGCCGTTACCGGTTTGGGATTCTGCGGTTTTCTCACGACACACCTGGCCGGCAACCTCTTCATCTACGGTGGTCGCGACGCCTTTAATTCCTATGCCGAGCACCTTCACAGTTTAGGTCCGCTGGTCACCCTGTTTGAATTGGGGCTGTTCACCTTTGCCGTCCTGCACGTCGGCAGCGGCCTGATTCTTTTCTACCAGAATTTTAGATCCCGACCCAATCGCTACGCCGTCAACAGCAGCGGAGGGGGGCGGACGATAGGTTCCCGGACCATGCCCTACACGGGTCTCCTGATCCTTGTTTTCGTTATTTTTCACCTGAGTAACTTTACTTTAGCGGATAAAACCGGCACCACCATCTATGAGATTGTCTCGCGCACTTTTGCCAATCCGTTGAATGTCGTGCTCTACGTCCTGGCGATGGCGGTTGCCGCCTTCCACGTCAGCCACGGTTTTTGGAGCGCTTTCCAGACCCTTGGTGCCAACCATCCGAAATACATGCCGTTTATCCGGGGGGCCGGCATTGTCTTCAGTATAATCGTCGGTCTTGGATTCGGCCTGCTTCCGATTTACCTGTTGTCCATTGCCTGAAGGAGGTAACGCATGCAGCTTGATGCCAAAATTCCCGGAGGGCCCCTGGCCCAAAAATGGGATCGGCACCGCTTTGAATTAAAGTTGGTCAATCCGGCCAACAAACGCAAATTCGACATCATCGTCGTCGGGACCGGTTTGGCCGGCGGCGCTGCTTCGGCCTCGCTGGCGGAGCTGGGGTATAATGTCAAGACCTTCTGCATTCAAGACTCGCCGCGCCGCGCCCACAGCATTGCCGCCCAGGGCGGTATCAACGCCGCCAAGAACTACACCAACGAAGGCGACAGCATCTGGCGGCTGTTTTACGATACGGTGAAAGGCGGCGACTTCAGGGCGCGCGAGGCCAACGTCTATCGCCTGGCCCAGATCAGCAACAATATCATCGATCAGTGCGTCGCCCAGGGGGTGCCGTTCGCCCGTGATTACGGCGGGTTGCTGGCCAACCGCAGTTTCGGCGGCGCCCAGGTGTCGAGAACCTTTTACGCCCGCGGGCAGACAGGGCAGCAGTTGCTGCTGGGCGCCTACAGCGCTCTGATGCGCCAGGTCGGCTTGGGAAAAGTGCAGATGTTTCCGCGGCGCGAGATGCTCGACCTGGTGGTTGCCAACGGTCAGGCGCGGGGCATCGTGGCGCGGAACCTGACTACCGGCCAGATCGAGACGCACGCGGCCCATGCCGTGGTGTTATGCACCGGCGGTTACGGCAACGTCTTTTTCCTTTCGACCAATGCCATGGCCTCCAACGTCTCGGCCTCTTTCAAAGCGTACAAGAGAGGAGCCTATTTCGCCAATCCGTGTTTCACGCAGATCCATCCAACCTGTATCCCGGTCCATGGCACCTATCAGTCCAAACTGACCCTCATGAGTGAGAGCCTCAGAAACGACGGACGGGTATGGGTGCCCAAAAAACCCGGCGACAACCGGGTACCGCAGCAAATCCCCGAGGATGAAAGGGACTACTACCTGGAGAGCAAGTATCCCAGCTTCGGCAACCTGGTTCCGCGGGATGTGGCCTCACGCAATGCGAAAGAACAGTGCGACATGGGCAAAGGGGTCGGTGAAACCAAGCTGGCGGTTTATCTCGACTTTGCCGATGCCATCAAACGTGATGGCCGTGAGGCGATCGAACGAAAGTACGGTAATCTTTTCCAAATGTACGAAAAAATCACCGGTGAAGACCCCTACGGGACTCCCATGATGATTTATCCGGCCGTTCACTACACCATGGGAGGCCTCTGGGTGGACTACAACCTGATGAGCACCATCGACGGGTTGTTTGTGCTCGGAGAGGCTAACTTCTCAGATCACGGTGCCAACCGGCTTGGCGCCAGTGCACTGATGCAAGGATTGGCGGACGGCTACTTCGTGATCCCGTACACTATCGGTGGCTATATCGCCCGTACCTCCTTCAGTGACGTAACTCCTGACACCGCGGCTTTCAAGGACACGGCCCGAGAAGCGTCCGACAGGATCGAAAAACTGCTGGGCATCAACGGCAAGCGCACCGTGGATGATTTCCACCGACAGCTCGGTCAGATCATGTGGGATTACTGCGGTATGGCCCGCAACAATCAGGGGCTCGAGAAGGCCCGTGGAATGATTCAGGAACTGCGGGCAGAATTCTGGCAAAATGCAGTGGTTCCCGGTGACGTCAAGGATTTCAACCAGAGTCTGGAGCGTGCCGGGCGAGTGGCCGACTTCATGGAATTCGCCGAACTGATGGTGATCGATGCTCTGGCGCGGCAGGAATCGTGCGGAGGGCATTTCAACGAGGCCTACCAGACAGAGGAAAACGAGGCCAGACGGGATGATGAAAATTTCTGCCATGTGGCCGCCTGGTCTCACACCGGCCCTGACAAGGAACCCGAGTTCCACAAGGAACCGCTTATATTTGAAAATGTTGAGTTGAGTCAAAGGAGCTACAAGTGACGAAGAACATTAATTTGACGTTAAAGATATGGCGTCAAAAAGGCCCGGAGGCCGCCGGCACACTGGAAACCTTCGAGGCCACCGATATTTCGACCGACATGTCGTTTTTAGAGATGCTCGATGTCGTCAACGAACGCCTGACCCTGGAGGGACGCCAGCCGATCGCCTTCGATCACGACTGCCGCGAAGGAATCTGCGGCACGTGCGGAGCGGTGGTCAACGGCCGGCCGCATGGCCCGCAGAAGGGGACCACACTGTGCCAGCTGCACATGCGTCATTTTGCAAGCGGCGACACCCTGGTGATCGAACCCTGGCGGGCACGGGCCTTTAAGGTGATCAAGGATCTGGTGGTCGACCGCAGCGCCCTGGATAAAATGATACAGGTGGGCGGTTACATATCGGCCAGCACCGGTGGTGCCCCGGATGCCAACGCCATCCCGATTCCCCAGGAAACCGCCGATCTGTCGATGGATGCCGCGGCCTGCATCGGGTGCGGCGCCTGCGTGGCGGCCTGCCCGAACGCATCCGCCATGCTGTTTCTGGGAGCCAAGGTGTCGCATCTGGCCTTGCTGCCTCAGGGAAAGCCCGAGGCGGCGCGGCGTGCTGCGGCCATGGTGCGCGAGATGGACCGGCTGGGTTTCGGAAACTGTTCAAACGAAAGGGAGTGCGAGGCCGAATGCCCCAAAGAAATCTCGATCATCAACATTGCCCGTCTGAACAGGGAATATTTCAAGGCACGGATCTTATCGACCGTGCGGTAGGGTTTTTGATCCGTCCATTTTTTTCGATCCCAAAGAAAGGGAGGCACCGCAGAAAACCGGTGGCTCCCTTTCTTTTGTGCGATATCATCTCGCTCCGCTTCAACAGACCGGAAAATTCTATATCAATCACGTCCAAGGCCTGATTTAAAACGTGACTGAGCTTCGGAATAAAGACTCATGCGGTGCACAATAACACGCCCTGGTGCAATGCCGCTGATAGCTTTAGTTCGAAAATAGAATTTGGGTCACATCCCTAACCTGACATAACCGACTCAACTGGCACAACCGCTTTAACACGAAAAAGAATTTTCATGCGCCGTGGCGGCCCCCAGGTCCATGTGTGTTTAACTTGCCCAAAATGGCCTATATCTGGATCGAAAACAGATCAGTGCGTTTAGGGAAACCGAGGGCGGGCAAGGGTTAGGTTGGGGGAAGTTGTCGGATGTCGGTGGACGATTCGAGCGGCAGGGATTGCTTCAAAATGTATTCAACCGCTTTTTCGACTTGCAGCGTCAGGTCGGTGAACACCAACCGGGTGCGGCCCGATTTGGGCAAGGTGCGGTCCAGATCTGGATGAACCGCGAGAAACCGGCGGAGCCGGGCCGAAACACCGGCGGCGGAGTCGACAATTTGGACCCGGCGGCCGATTTTGGTCTGAATCACCGTCGAGAGAAGAGTGTAATGCGGGTTGCCGAGAATCAACGTGTCGATCCGGCGAACCTTCAAAGGATGAAGATATTTCTTGACAATCATGCGGGTGAGCGGTTTTTTCGCCCAGCCCTCCTCGGTCAGCGGCACCAGCAGGGGACAGGCCGCCGAAAAAACCCTGGCCTCTGGTCGAGCCTCCAGAATCATTTTCCGGAATCGAATACGCCGATCATGTCCCCCTCCAGTCCGTCCGGAAACGGTTGATTTCGGCTGATGAAAGATTATAGTTGAGCAGTGCACTCCGCCGGAGTTTTGACCCCTGGCAGCACATCGAAAGGAAATCCTCATGCATACTCACGGAAATAGCGACGGACCGTCTATGGACCAGGCCATTTTCAACCTCGGCCTTTCGGTGGAAACCATTTCGGTCTACCTGCTGGCATGCGGTCTGGCGGATGTCGGCAAACCGGTTACCACCAAAAATCTCACCGAACTCTGGAACGGTGCGACGGACAGCCTCGATCAAGGTCTCCGTGTACTCGAGGAAAGAAACATCATCGCCCGCGTTTTATCCGATGGGAAAGACCGCGCGGCATACAAAGTGAAGGAAGTTCACCACTGGAAACGGTTTTAGGGCAGGGGAATCCGGTGGCTTCCTGATAGCGTCGTTTGCCGCTATCGATCTCCTCGTCGCACAATGCTTTCCGAACGCATTCTTTGACCCGGCTTCCCGGCGCTTCGGCCCTCATGCCGGGGCACATCGACGCCATTATCCGCCAGTTGGCGACATCTTTCAGTACACTCTCGATAAAAGGCCACCGTCGGCACATTTGGGGTTTGACCGGATGAATGGTGCAGATCCGGTCCCAAAATATGCAATATCCGTCTTCTTTCTGGGTGAGCAAGGGCCTTTTTCCGGAAAGCCGGCAAAAGTTCGCTACGAAAGATTCGGGATCCGTGCCGAGAAAAGAGGCAATGGCGTCGATGTCTCGCTTTGACACAAAGGTGCCGCCGTAACCCCGGCAGCAGTCACCGCACTGTCGGCATTCGAAGATGGCTTCGGGCTCATTTGTTCTGCACGGCATGCCGGCCCTCCAACGCTCTTTTCAGAGTGACCTGATCGACGTATTTGAGATCACCCCCGACCGGCACGCCCGAAGCGATGCGGGTGACGATGGCCGGGCTGTCTTTCAGGCGGTCGGCGATGTAGGCGGCGGTCGATTCACCTTCAACCGTTGTGCTGGTGGCCAGGATGATTTCTGCGATGTTTTGCTTCGCAATGCGTGCCGTCAGCTCCCTGATTCTTATATCATCCGGACCGACGCCGTTGATGGGGGAAAGGGAGCCGCCGAGGATATGGTAGCGTCCGCTGAAGGCACCCGATTTTTCGATCGACACCATGTCGGCCGGCTGTTCGACCACGCACACCAATTGGGGGTCGCGCGCCGGATTGCTGCAGATTCCGCACGTTTGGCCGTCGCTCAGACTGAAGCACTGTTCGCACAGCCGCACACTGTTCTTGAGTTCCAGAATGCTGCGGGACAACTGTTCGACGTCGATGCGCGGCGCCCGCAGCAGGTGCATTACCAGTCTTTCGGCGGTCTTTTCGCCAATTCCCGGCAGCTTGGAGATCGACTGGATGGCCTTGCGGATAGAGGGGGGATAATAGATCATGTCAGCCCCGGAATGCTCAAACCACCTGTGAGTTTGGCCATCTCGGCGGAAACCATTTCCTGCGATTTGGTCAGGGCGTCGTTGACGGCGGCCATGATAAGATCCTGAAGCATCTCGACGTCATCCGGATCGACCACTTCCTTTTCGATCTGGATGGCCACGATCTGCTGCTTACCGTTGGCGACGACCTTGACCATTCCACCGCCGGCGGTGGATTCGATTGTCTTCTCGGCCAGTTCATCCTGCAGGCGCAGCATCTTTGCCTGCAGTTTCTGGGCCTGCTTCATCATGTTTCCCATGCCTTTCATGACTCATCCTCCTTTATGATTGTCACACCGAGCACTTCACCATCGAAGATTTTAACGGCTTCTGCGACCAGCGGGTGGCTCATGGCCTCGTTTCTCAACTGGTTTTCCTCTTTTTTTTTTACCGCACTGTCAGACGGTTCCGCGACAGCGTCCAGAACGATTTCCACCGATCGGCCGAAAATCTCCCGACACACGTTTCGGATGATGTCCAGATTCTTGCTTTTTTGGATCATCGATAGGGTGAACCCGTTGCCGCCGACTTCGATTTCGAGGCGGCTGTCCGCCAATCGTCTCGGCCGACATTTTTGCAGATTGGCAGCCAGAGCCGGATGATCGGTCGCTATGACGGCTTGAATTTTTTTCCAAACTTGTTGAAGGCCGGTGGGAGAAATAGTTTCGGCCGCCGGCACCGCGGCGGTATTCGCACGCGTCGTTGGTCCGCCGTCGAGTGATTCGCTTTTGGTCACATCGATGCCGAGCGTGGCCGTCGGCGGACGCTGAATGTCTGTCGGCTGCGAGTCAGGGTCGGTCGGCGAATCCTCGATTTGACGACGCAGGGTGTCGAGCTTCTCGATCAATGATTCGATCGTCAGGGTCGGCTGGGCCTGAAGCAGCCTGAAAAAAGCCATTTCCACGGCGATCTTGGGTTGGGATGAAAATTTGACGGCGGGTTCTTCCTTGAACAGCAGGTCGAAGAGTTGGTTCAGGTGTGCCGTTGAAACCGGGGCGACCTGCTCCTGCATGAGCTGAATTTCATGTGCCGGCAGGTCGACCAGGCGGCCGGTCTGACGACACAGCTTGACCACCATCAAATGCCGGAAGTGCTCGACAAGATCGGCATACAGACGTTTCATGTCATGACCGCGCTGGTGAACGACATCCAGGCTTTCGAGCACCTTTTGCGCGTTTCCGTCCAGCAGTGCCTGTACGAGATCGAAAATCATCTTGCGGTCGATCACTCCCAGGAGGTCCAACACCTGCGTGTCCTCTATCTTTTTGTCCGAGCAGGCCGTTACCTGGTCCAGAAGGCTGAGGGCGTCGCGGATGCTCCCCCCGGCTTCGCGGGCGATCAGCGTGAGACTGCTCCGGGAAATGTCGAAATGTTCCAGCTCGCAGAGCTTCTGCATGTGGTCGGTGATTGACGCGAGAGCGATCCGTTTGAAGTCGTGGCGCTGGCAGCGGGACAGAATCGTTGCCGGTATCTTGTGGGGTTCGGTGGTGGCAAAGATGAACATGACGTGGGCGGGTGGTTCTTCCAGGGTCTTCAGCAGGGCGTTGAAGGCCGGCGTGCTGAGCATGTGGACTTCATCGATGATGTATATCTTGTGAGGGCTGTGGGCCGGCATATACTTGACGTTATCTCGCAGTTCCCTGACCTGATCGACACTGTTGTTGGAAGCACCGTCGATTTCGAAGACGTCGACGGCCTTGCCGGAAGTGATCTCGCGGCAAGACTGGCAGTCATTGCATGGTTCAGGAGTCGGTCCGGCCGCACAGTTCATGGCCTTGGCCAGAATGCGGGCCACGGTTGTCTTTCCGGTGCCGCGTGGTCCAGTGAAAAGTATGGCGTGAGCCACGCGCCCGGCCGTAATGGCATTGATCAGCGTCCGGGTCACGTGATCCTGGTCGACAACGGCCTCAAAGCCCTGGGGACGATATTTTCGCGCGAGGACCAGATAGGACATAAAAATCCTTCTTCAGACTGAACCGGATCTCGGCCGGGTCGAAATGATTAAGCTTGCAGCAGCACCCTTTTCGGTGGTGGATGCCTGGCCGCAATCGGCCGGTCTCGTGTGAACTATTCGGGAAGCATCTGCAAACAGTTGATGGCGGAGAGAGAGGGATTCGAACCCTCGGTGCCGCTTTTGACAGCACACACGATTTCCAGTCGTGCTCCTTCGGCCAGCTCGGACATCTCTCCACAAATCTGCGGATAAAAAGAACGTGACATTCATGCAGTCGGCGGAATAGGTGATTCATGGACGGGAACCAACAAACGTGGCGGAGAGGGTGGGATTCGAACCCACGATCCCGTTTTTGACAGGATACCGCTTTTCGAGAGCGGGGCCTTCAGCCGCTCGGCCACCTCTCCGGCATCTTTTCCCGACCCAACGCGGTTGCCCTGAATACCGTTTCTGTACAATTCTGTCAACCACCTTATTCCCATACATGTTTATTTGATGGCACTATTGAGTGTCCAATTCATAAACGAGAATTTTTTTCGCTGGGCAAGGCCGCACAAGGGTTTGCGGCGAGGCGTACTTTATGTACGCCGCAGCCGGAAACTCGCGGAGAACGCAGTCCAGCGGAAAAAAGGCCATTTATGGATGGACACCACCTTATTTTACCTTGAACTCCCCCTGCCTTTCTAGTATCAGAACGGCTTCTCGTTTGCCGTCTTTGCGTATACGTCGGGAACGGTCACGGGCAAAACCATCCGGCGAGCGTCTGATGGCCTCGGGCATACCGACTGAACTTGCAGAGTGGAATCACTCAACGAAGCCTGAATACAAGGAAAGACCAACGATGGCCGAAGTCATTCCCTTCCGGGGGATCCTTTACAATCCGGACAAAGTCGACAATCTGGCTGATGTCATAACACCGCCGTTCGATGTGATTTCGGGTACCGAACAAGAGGTGTTCTACGCACGCAGTCCTTACAACATGGTCCGGCTCATCCTGGGCAAGGCCTCAGCAGACGACAGCCCGTCACACAATCCGCACAGTCGGGCGGCCGATCATTTAAATGACTGGCTCGTAGACCGGTCGCTTGTCCGCGACACAGTGCCGGCCTTTTACTTGACCACTCTCGACTTCACCATCGATAACCGGTCGGGCACGCGTTCCGGACTGATCGCCGTTGTGCGACTGGCCCCGTTTGATGCCGGCATCATTTTGCCTCACGAGCGAACCTTCACCAATGTCAAGTCGGAGCGGCTAGCACTGATGAAGGCCTGTCACGCTAATTTCAGTCCGATATTCGCAATGGTTCCGGATGACGACGGAGACTTCATCAACTTAACACAGCATATAGCTTCCGAGCGGACACCGGATATTGCCTTCAGAGCGCACGACGGGTTCCAGCACAAACTCTGGCGCATTGTCGATTCCGACAGCGTGCTGAACATCGGCGCAGCACTGCAATCCCGAAAACTCTATATCGCCGACGGCCACCACCGTTACGAGACGGCGCTGAACTACCGCAATTGGGTGCATGCCGGCCATCCGACCCTTTCCGACGGGCATCCGGCCAACTTTGTCATGATGTACCTTTGCAGTATGGCCGACCCGGGGCTGGTCATCCGTCCGGCGCACCGTCTGCTCCGGAATGTGCCGTCATCGGCGATCGATCGTCTTTTGGTTAGGGCGAAACCTTATTTCGAGATCGAAACGATATTTTTTCGCGGGTCCGAGCGTGACGGCGCACTTGAGCGTTTTATCGGCAAACTGAACGGCAGCGGCATCGGGCAGTCGATCGGCATGGCCGTAAAAGATCGCCGGGCCTTCTACTACCTAACGCTCAAGAATTCGCCTAAGCTCAATGACCTTTTCGGGCTTGACTGTCCGGGACCGCTGCGTCAACTGGACGTCACAGTGTTGACCCGCCTGATCTTCACTGATTTCCTGGAATTCGATCAGGCCCGTCTCGACAATGAAAAGCTTATCGATTACACCACGGATGCCAGGGAAGCTGTCGGTCGTGTCGATCGCGGGGACTTCGACGCCTGTTTTATTCTCAATCCCACGAGTGTGGAGCAGGTCCGGGACGTGGCCGATCAAGGACTGGTGATGCCGAGGAAAGCCACCTATTTTTATCCGAAAGTCACCACCGGACTGGTCATCAATCCGCTGACCCCTTAGCCCAATGCAGGACTTCGGCCGCAACCAAATCGGTGTTCAGGATTCTGGGTTCGGGGTTCAGGGATCAGCAATGCCTCTGGCTGCCGCCTCCAGTTTGACCGAAGAGGAAACTTCTAAGTTTCGGTGAAAAATTCCAAATCGCAAATAACAAATAAATCACAATGACCGAAATTCGAAATTCCAAACTATTGGTTTTTGATCTTATTTGAGATTTGGATATTGTAATTTGGAATTTATTTGTATTTTGGTGCTTGTATTTTGATTTTTGGCATTATTTTAGTCCTTCAGGCAAGCACTGAAATTTAAACCTAAACCAACACTGCCGATGTCCATTGTTTTGTCCTCAGGCTTGAAGTATTGAGTAGCGGTCGACAATGGATAAGACAATTTATGAGTGAATAGACACTATCCTAAAATTTGGTCAGAGCGTTACAGGAAATACAATGTAAAATGGCGGTTGCGGCGTTCCACCGCCCGGCCGCCTGTCAGGGCCGAAACATCTTTTCGATTTCAGTGGTATAGTCACCGTTTTCCCGATAAATAAAAAGGGGCGGCGCCACAACCATGCCGGGATGGCCTCCTTTTAGCCCCTCGAGCAACACCAGTTTGGCATTGGTGGTGCTGCCTGAGTGAATCATGCGGCAAAATTTGGGTTCTACGCCGGACGACTGCATTTGGTGCAGAACCTCGGTCATTCTTTCAGCCGTGTAGACGGTGACGAATTTACCGCCGGTTCGTAAAACACGTTGTGCGGCTGCGATGACATCGGGCATGGCGACCTTGATTTCATGCCGGGCAACGGCTCGTTGCGGATGTGGGTTCAGACGGCCGGCGTCGGTTTTGCGGTAGGGTGGATTCGTGGCGACCCAGTCGACCGGTCCTGGAAGATGCGCCGGGTCGAGGCCTTTCATGTCTTCGCACAAAATACGGATGCGGGCCTGCATGCCATTGGCAAAGGCGTTGACGCGGGCGAGGTCGGCCAGTTCCGGCTGAATTTCAACACCGATGACAGTGGACTCAGTGTAACGGTAGGCCAAAATCAGGGAGATGATGCCGCACCCTGCACCCAGATCCAGGACGGTTTCACCGGGACGTGGTCGGATGTGATTGGCGAGGATGACGGCGTCGATTGAGAACCGATATCCGTTGCGGTATTGACGGACCTGCAACCGGCCATCGAAAAAGGTATCCGACGTGATTGCTTCCATGCTTTTGTTACAGCCTTCTTCGGAAATTATATGGAGTTCGTCCACAGATGGTAGGTTTCGGTTCCGGACAAGGCCGCAGCAAACTGGCGACCGCAGGCGTAGCTGGGCTAGGCCGAGGATCGACATGAAGCGAGAACGCCGTCCGGGGCAGGAAGATGCCATTTGTGGATGGAGACTAAGCCGTAGCCGCCGTCACGGGACAGGGCCGATCTTGAACAGGATGTCTTCAATCAAGTCTTCGTTCAACGCGTCGTTTACTTTCCGGACGATCTCTTCCTTGAGAAAATGAAGGTGGTGCAACCAGGGTGAACTGTTGACGTGCACCAACATGGTCTTTTCCTTGAGAGCAGCCGGTCGGGTGTTTTCGGCAATGATTTCACCAACGATCTTGTCCCACATCTGACCGATGCGAGTGATCTCAGCCGCTGTTCGGGGGACGTGACTGTGCAGGATTTTGTCGATGACACTGCCGATCGGAACTGCAGAATGAATCTTTTCTCTTTTTTCCTTCATCGATTTCTTTCAAGCGATGCCGCCTGTGACCGGTTGGGCAGGCTGCGGATAAGCCCTTTAAAAACTTTATAGCGTCGATTTCCATCAGATGCAACCGTCTATTCCAAAGACATCCCGTCGAAAAAACATTCCACCGGCATCAGTCGCACGTTATTTCCGATTTTTGCTTGACTTAGAGGGATATGGTTTTATAATTAATTTCTTATGTTGGTTCGCTAACAGCATTTTGATCAACCTCGTTTTCGAATCGGTCATTACCTTCGATTCGGACGGCTTGTTGACAGGACAAAAAATGAGTTGGGATTGGGAAAAGCTAAAAGAACAACAGCAGAAGATGGGTGGCGGTGTGCCGCCGAACGTGGATGAATTCGTCCAAAAGTTGAAAAACATTAAATTTCCGGGCGGCCCGTTTTTGATCGTCATCCTTTTGGTTCTTGCGGTCGTCTGGTCGTCGATCTTCACCGTAAAACAGGATGAAGTTGGGGTTGTTCAACTCTTCGGGCGATACGTGAGGTCTGCTCAACCGGGGCTGAACTTCAAATTGCCGCTCGGAATCGAGCGGGTCACCAAGGTCAATGTCAAGGGCATCCGTACCGAAGAATTCGGTTTCAGCTCCGAGGGAGCCACAGCCCGCTCGCGTCTGAGTTCCGGCGAGACCGAAACCGTGGCGCTGATGCTGACCGGTGATCTGAATGTGGCGGTAGTGCCCTGGATTGTCCAGTACCGCGTCAAGGATCCGTACAATTACCTGTTCAAAGTGCGTAACGTCCTTCGGCTGCTGGTGGACATGTCCGAGGCCACGATGCGGCTTGTCGTGGGCGACCGGAGCATCAACGAGGTCATCAACAAGCGCGGAGAAATGGCTATCGAGGCCAAGGAACTCCTGCAGAAGGAGATGGACCTGGCCGAATCCGGTCTCCACATCGTTACGATCGAAATGAAGCGGACGAACGTTCCGGCGCCGGTGCAGCCGTCCTTCAACGAGGTCAACCAGGCGACCCAGGAAAGAGAACAGTTGATCTACGAGGCCCGAGAGGATTACAACAAGGCCATACCGGCCGCCCGGGGTGAGGCGGAGCGCACCGTCAGAGCCGCCGAGGGGTATGCGCTGGATCGCGTCAACCGCGCAAAGGGTGATGCCGCCCGGTTTACGGAGTTCTACAAGGAGTACGCCAAAGCCAAGGATGTGACCAGACGTCGGCTCTACCTCGAAACGATGAGCGA
>Ga0316189_10001948_pt1 | contig 20393 bp, 23 predicted proteins | sample LowCovwburrow_MG_FD_204930 | JGI IMG/M metagenome (GOLD analysis project Ga0316189, IMG submission 204930) | Coastal sediment microbial communities from Maine, United States - Lowes Cove worm burrow | ecosystem: Environmental > Aquatic > Marine > Coastal > Sediment | place: USA: Maine... | reverse complement strand
AATTCTCGCCACTACTATAACCAGTGTCAGCCACGCAGTTTTGCCATAAAAGCCCTGCTTTATTTAAGCGGGGTTTTAGTCTGTTTACAATATCCTGCAAATACTGGTTGTCTTTCTTATCAGCATGGTATGCCCAGATGTCAGTGATTACATGGTGACCGATATCTACACTAAGTTGACTCATGTAGTTTAGTTTTCTAGCCTTACCCGGTTTTACACTAATCCTAGCATCTGGATCGGTTGGACTAAAATGCGTTTTGTTGCTTGTATATTTACTGTTCTTAACACCTGCTCCTGGTCTTTTATCTTGATCCTTTGCCCATTTTTTGTTGCGGCTTTTGATGGCTGATAGTTCTTGTTTGTTAGCGCTGATGGTTTGCTGATCTTGTGTGGCTTTATTACCTTTAGCTTTCCGCTTGGGTGCTTCTTTATCACTGGCACTTATGTGTCTTATTTTTTGCAAATGCGTTTCTAAATCATCTTCAGGTACTTTTAATTCTACGGTATCCATTGATGCATTTGCCTTCACAGGCGCAGAGTCTATAGTTTGTGTGTGACCGCTAACCATGCCTTTAGTGATGCATATTTTTAAAACATTCGTAAAAACTTCCTCAAATATTTGCTCAGGAAACAACTGCCTTGTTCGGCTAATTGTTGAGTGCCACGGCAGCTCATCCTCTAAGTCATAATCTATAAAAAATAGAATATCTAAGCGCATACTACAATGCTGAATTAGCTTTCTATCACTGGTTAAATTCTCCAAATAACCCACCAAACACAACTTAAAAAACACGACTGGATCAATGCTTTTCTGCCCACTATTACCATAATTTACCCTGCATAACTAAAAATAATAAATTCAGGCTTTTGCTTAACTTGTATTTAATTATATTTATCAACAGATTAGTTGTGCAACAGGCACACCGTGTATAATTAATGGCTAATTTTAGCTTGCTTACGAAAATCCTCGCGGATTTTCTATTTGGTTTTTATTTGCTAAATTAGGTGCTTAAACACGCCACTAATCATACATAATCCCGTTAGCATTAATAAACAAGATTTGAAAAACATAAGTTACTTAATAATACTTTTCTTTCTTCTTGGGTGTAATATTGAAGTTATTGAGAATGGAGAAATTCCAATTAAAATTGAAGGAGCAAACGGTGCTTTTGATGATAGGCAAGTTTATTTCAAAGTACATGATGTTCACCCAAACGGCCAGACAAAAGAACTAAGGATTTCATTTGATGACACAACTATTGTCAAATATCATGATAGTACTGGGTTTCAGTACTCCATCAGAAGTACATGTTAAGAATAGGCTATTAGAAGCTACTTTTTTTAACCTTGATCAAAGTATTGCTGAAGAACATAACTATATATGGAATGATTCAATTGAAGATTTATGTTGGACAATATTTCATAAACTTGAGTTTGAAATGAACTGGTTTACTTAATTGATGTAAAAAATTAAGAAATGGTAACCCAAACTCTATTTATTTTTTTGTTCATTATCAATTGAAGTTACCCATCAAGAACTATTCCATAAGATTTATCCAAGCTAATTAATAAATAAGGCCAAGTGAAAAAATAAATAAAGAATATTTGGTTTATAGCATAAACTAGTTTATATTTGCGAAAAAATAAAGAAATGGAAGCAAAAGAGAGTCTAAGAATTATTGAACAAATGTTTAAGGAGAGTAAGCGCTCACTAGTGAGGAATTCATTCTTTTTTATCCTTTGGGCTGTAATTATGATTCCTACAGGTGTACTAGAATGGTTTTTAATAAAAGAAGGTTATAGTCACAGTTACTTTATATGGCCAATTGCTGGAAGTATTGGAGGTGTCATTAGTTTTGTATATGGGATGAAGCACGCGAAGCATGAAGGTGTCATGACTGGGTCGGATAGAATTATGAATTATACTTGGGGCGCATTTGGCTTTTGTATGATTTTCTCCATTTTTTATGCCGTAAAATTAAAGCAACCACCTCATGCATTAATCTTAATGCTTGCTGGAGGTTCAACATTTATCAGTGGTGGTATATCAAAATTTAGGGCGTTTATATATGGAGGAATTGCGCTTCAATTGGCAGCTTTAACATGTGCTTTTATAGTTGAGCCAGAATATCAAGGACTTATATTTTCTGTAGGATTAGTAGCAGGTTATTTAATTCCAGGAATTTTATTGCGAAAAGAGGAAGATGAATAAATTAGACCCTCTGTTACATCAAGAATTGCGGTTAGCAATTATCAGTTTTTTAGCAAACGTTGAGCATGCTAATTTCAAAAAGTTATTAGAAATTACTGAGGCGAGCAAAGGTAATTTAAGTGTTCAAATAAGTAAATTACAAGGTGCCGAATACGTTTTAGTAACTAAAACTTTTCGTGACAATTATCCTCATACACAATGTTCTATTACCAAAAAGGGCAGGGTTGCTCTTGAAATCTATATTGAAAATTTAAAAAAATTATTAAAACTTTAAAATAAGGCATTAGCATGAAAAAGATAATGTATCTACTTCTTGTTTATATATGTGGCAGTTTTACATCCTTAGGGCAAGAAAAATATAATATTTCGGGTCGTATTTCTGACCAAGAAAAAGAACCAATAATTGGTGCAACAATTTCTATTTTAGAAAATTCAAAAATTGGATTGAGCAATATAAATGGTGATTATAAAATTATGGGTTTAAAAAATGGGACCTACACAATCGTGATTTCATCAATTGGATTTAAAAATGATACAACAGTTGTTCAGGTCAAAAGTCAGGATATTACGCACTTGATTGAACTTGAATTTAATACAGTCTATTTAGCTGATGTTGAGGTAAAGGCTGAAAAAATAGCCGAACGTACAGCAATAAGTAATATATCATTTGGTAGAAAAGCGTTAGAGACTAGCCAGGGATTAACTGATGATCCGTTAAGAACATTGGCGTCATTACCTGGAGTTGGTAGAGGGGGAGATTTATTTAGTCCATCTCAATTATTTATTAGAGGAGGGGCTCCTGACGAAAACCTTTTTTTATATGATAATAATAAACTTTACTTCCCGTATTATTTTGGAGGTCAAAAATCAATTTTCAACACTGATGTAATTGAAAATGTAGAATTATTAACTGGTGGCTTTTCGGCTGCTTATGGTAATAGTTTGTCGTCGGTGATGAATGTTCAAACAAGAGATGGTGATTTTCAAAATTATAAAGGGAATGTATCATTTGGGTTTTATAATGCGGGAGCAGTGTTTGAAGGCCCCATTCTTAAAAATAAATTGTCAATTTTAATTGCCGCACGACGAACCTATTTGGATTTGTTTTTAGATGAAAGCGCTTCCTTTCCACTCACATCATTGAGCGATATCACATATAAATTGAGTTATAAAATCAACAAGAAAAATAAATTGACTTTGAGTGGTTTGAGCTCTAAAGAAGGGATTAGTTTTATTGCTGCTGATGAAACACCAGGTCTTCCAAATAAACTAGAAACAGGTGGGACAAATCATTTTCAATCTCTTCAATTGAAAAGTTCTATCCGTTCAAAGTTCTATAATAAATTGTCTATCACCAATGGAGTTAATGAAAACAAGGGGGAAATCGGGAGTAATATTTCTTTAAATATCTCTGCCCTTAATTCTGGTTTTCGAGATGATTTCTCCTACTTTATTTCCAATAAGCATAAAATTAAGGCGGGGGTGGAATGGCAGTATGGCTTTTTTGATTTTAATGGGAATTTTCCACTAGATCCAATGGATACTGATCCAAACGATACAACAGTAGTTCTGGTATCATCAAATATAAGTGTAAAAGGGGAGTCAATCAGGAGTGCCTACTTTTTGTATGATGGTAACCCAATTAAACGCCTAACAGTTGATTTGGGTTTAAGGGCAGACCAAAATCCAAGAGAAGAATATATCGATATTTCTCCTAGATTAGCCTTGAATTATCAACTAACAGAAAATAGCAAAGTTCGTTTTGCTACAGGTGTTTTTCATCAATTTAATGGAGATCCAGGAGTAGCTAATCAACCAGAACTAGGGTCAAGTCGAGCAATACACTATATTTTAGGTTATGAGTATCGACTATTTGATGGATTATATGGTTGGGTAGAAACTTATTATAAAAGTTACGATAATCTAGTTTACTATGACCAATTTCAAAATTATTCTAATACGGGTGTTGGGGAATCAAAAGGAGTCGAGTTTTTAGTTAGAAAGGATAAAGGCAATTTTAAGGGATGGATTTCTTACGCCTTATCACATAGCCAAAGAACCCTCCCGATAATAAATGAAGTAAAAGATTTTGATTTTGACCAACGTCATATTTTTAACATAGTGTTAGAGTATAAAATACCTGTTCCAGAGAAGATGTATTACATTCCTGCCTTAATTGCAATAAATTATAGATATGCTGATGGTACACCATATACACCAGTTACGGGTGCAGTCAATAATGGCAGTGGTTGGCAAGGTATCAAAGGAGAACCATTATCAATGCGAAATAATGACTACAATAACCTTAACTTTCGAATTGAGTGGCATATTGATTTTGGAGAATCCTTCAGAATGAAAAGCTTTGTTGAAATATGGAATCTTTTGAACTTTCAGAATGTGCTCGGTAGAACTTATCAATACGGAACTCAATACGACAACAACGTCAATGTACAAGAATACTATGCTACACCATTTTTGTTTGGTGGTGGTTTTAAATTTGAGTTTGGAAAATAGAGTATTGGCTCGTTTAAAAACATGAGGTCAGGTCGAGTGCTCTAATTGTTGATAAACAATTAGAGTCTATCAAGACCTAGACTAAGTTTCTCCCTACAGCTTTACCAACTGGAGCCAAAGTTGCCATTAGTTCTCTAAACTGATTATGGTTTAATTGTTGAGAAGCATCAGATTTAGCAACAGTTGGATCAGGATGAACTTCAATGATTAAGCCATCAACGCCCATTGCCATGCAAGCTCTTGTTAAATCTGGAACACCATAAGCATGACCCATGGCATGACTTGGATCTAAAATGACTGGCAGATTAGTATACTCCTTTAGGTAGGCAACACCACATAAATCGAGCGTAAATCTAGTTTTAGTCTCAAATGTTCGTAAACCACGCTCACATAAAGCCACATTGTCATTACCACCAGATAGAACAAACTCCGCACACTGTACTGTTTCCTGTAAAGTTGAACCAAAGCCACGTTTGATCATCACGGGCTTTTGAGTTTTTGCACAAGCTCTTAAAATACCCTGATCGTACATGGCTTTTGCACCAATTTGAATGATATCGGAATATTCTATTACTTCATGAACATGTGTAGCGTCTCTAACTTCAGTAATAACAGCCAAACCGTGTTCTTTTCGCATTTTAGCTAATAATTTTAAACCATCTAAACCCATACCTTGAAAACTGTAAGGTGAGGTTCTGGGTTTATAACATCCACCACGTAACATTGTCAAATTTAATTCTTTTAACAACGCTGAAGATTCTTGAATTTGTGTTTCTGATTCAACTGAACAAGGGCCCGCAATCATGATGGTATTATTAGTTTGTCCACCAATTTTAACGTTTCCAAATTGTATTTCCCTGGTTTCAGATATATATTCTCTCGAAGCCAATTGCATGTCATTTGGAAACACAAAGGAATCACTAATGAATGATTCATATTGGGTCGGCACTGCTTTCATTGAAGCAGATGAAATCAAAACAAAATGTTCTGGTTTTTCAACTAAAAATGAAGCTGTATGGTTAGCAATTTCTTGAGCTTTGTTTAACCCAGCGTCTTTTTTGATGTGAATGATCATAGTTCTCCTTTAATTAAATTCATGAAGTTAATAGTACCTACCAATTGATTGTTGTTATTAACAACCGGAAGGTACATGATAATTATATTTTTTGTTTTAACGAATCGCAATAATTGATAAACCGTATAATTCTCGTTGATTGTTAATGGTTGATCGTTGATTAATTCATAAGGGTCAATTTCATTGAGTTCACCAATATGGTTCATTAAACCTTTTCTCAAATCAGCATTGCCAATAATTCCTTTCAATTTATAGTTTTGTCCAACCACAGCTGTAAAGCCCATTTTCCCTCGATCCATAGCATTCAAAATACCGTTGAATGTCATGTCTTTTTCAAAAACAAGTGGCGACTCAGTATGGTCCAACATAAAGTCTTTGACCAAAAAGTGAGATTCAATTTCATTGAGTTTTAAATTCAATAGAGCGGACCCAATTGTTGTTGAGTTGAAAAGGTAAGAGCCAGAAACAGAAGCATAAACCCCCATGTTCCTTAGAATAAAAGAAACCTCTCCGTTGACACCACCATCAACATGGATCTTTTTATTGGGGTATCGTTTTTTAAAATCTCTAATTCGTCTGAAATTGCGCTTGTCGAATTGACCACCACTTTCACCAGGAATTGTTGCCATGAATAAAATGAAATCAAAATCTTCGACGTACTGGTCAAAAACTTGAATATCTGTATTTGAGGTTATTGCTAATCCTAATTTTCCTAAAAAATTCTTAGGAATGTTTAAAGTTTTATCATCCAAGTCCTCATATTGAAAGGTTACATATTCAATATCAAAAGTTTCTAAGGCTGGATAAAATCGTTCTGGCTTTGAAGTGATAATATGTAAATCAATTGGGATATTAGAAGCTCGCTGTATGGTTTCAATGTCAACAAATACGTTTAAATCATCTTTGCAATCAACATGGATCAAATCAACATGATGGTCGTTAAGGTTACCAATGGTCGTTTTGATGTCATTATTTTTATCAGAGTATATTGAAGCAGAAATTTTCATGCTATTTTGTTATTAATGGGTTAAAATAAGCATCTGTTATCTGAATCTCAAAGTCAACATCTACATATGGGGTGTCAAATACAACGCTATCAATTTCACGTTCCAAATAAATTATTTCTACTAATTTATCTTCTGGAACTGACTCTAAATCAGAATTTAAAATCATTTTCAAAATATAAGATCGACTTGTTCCAACTAATTTCATAGAATGGGTTTGATCAGGGTTAATTAATCCACGCTCTTTGAAAAATGTACCCAAAGCAGTTACATAGTCAACAGGGACGTCTTTACCATAATAAATTTCAAGATTTCCAAATTTTTTCACATTTGCTTGTGGCGTACCACAACCGAGAAGTATAACGGGGAATAAAATAAGGATGAGACTTTTAAAATTCATTTCAGTTCACGATATTTAAACCGTTAATTAGATTTTTGTCGGTAAATATAGGGCTTATGATTGAATTGAAAAACAAATTATATCTAGGAAGTGAAAATAGAACTTCGGTTTATGATATTTCAATTCCTGACGAACCTAAAGCCATCATAATTTTTGCTCATGGCTATAAAGGGTTTAAAGATTGGGGCGCCTGGCATTTGGTTGAACGCTTTTTTGTATCGAACCAGTTTGGTTTCCTTAAGTTTAATTTTTCTCATAATGGAGGTACACCAGAGCATCCAATTGACTTTCCAGATCTTGAAGCTTTTGGTGAAAATGATTATTCCAAAGAGCTATTTGATCTCAAAAAGATGACTTTATTAGTTGAACGCGTATTGGCAGAAAGAGATTTAAATATTCCAATTTATTTAATTGGGCATAGTAGAGGAGGAGGAATGGCTATTTTGCATGCATGGAAAGATAAACGTATTGCAAAAGTGGTCTCTTGGGCTGGTATTTCGGACTTGGAATCACGATTTCCATTTGGTGAAGAACTCGACGAATGGAAGTCATTCAAAATTCGTTTTGTGCAAAATTCAAGAACCAATCAATCAATGCCGCATGACTATAGAATGTATGAAAATTACATTTCTAACAAGGCAAATTTGGACATTAAAATGGCCTGTGAGAATCTTAAGCAACCTTTTCTACAGATTCATGGTGATATGGATTTAGCAGTTAGCATTTCTGAAGGTCTTAATATTGCCAAATGGACCAAAACAAGAATTCAAGTTATAAAAGGAGCCGGACATACGTTTCAGACCAAACATCCTTGGGAGTCACAACAATTACCAGAAGATATGTTGCGTGTTGTGGAAACCACACTTGCCTTTTTTGAGGAATAATTTAGTACGCATAAGTCCTCCAATCTCATCAGCTTATTTTTTTAAAACTTTAACAGGCTATATCCATGGATTAAAAAATAAAACGGTTAACTTTGGGCTTTTCAAAAATATAGCATGGAATACGTCATTCAAGGTGGACAACTGTTACTGAGCCTTTCTATTTTAATTGTTTTACACGAATTTGGACACTATTTACCTGCCAGATGGTTTAATACCCGTGTAGAGAAATTTTATCTATTTTTCGATTATAAATTTTCACTATTTAAAAAGAAAATAAAAGAAACAGAATGGGGTATCGGATGGATTCCATTGGGAGGTTATGTTAAAATCTCTGGAATGATTGATGAATCCATGGATAAGGAGCAAATGGCATTGCCTCCGAAGGATTATGAATTTAGATCTAAGCCAGCTTGGCAAAGACTGATCATTATGATCGGTGGTATTGTTGTTAACCTAATTGTTGGTGTTGTAATCTATGTCATGATAATGTTTACTTGGGGAGAGGAAATTGTCGAGCCTGAAAATGTTAAATACGGATTTGCTGTTGAAGAGCATTTTGAACAATTTGGCTTTCAAGATGGTGATCAAATTCTAACTATTAATGGCGAAAAACCAGATGATGTTTCAAGAATAGGTTACGACATTGCTTTGCATGGCGCTAGAGACTTTGAAGTTCAACATTCTAATGGAGAAACAGAATTAATAGCTTTACCAGAAGATATTGATATGACCATGTTTGAAGTTGGAGCAATGCGTGGTTTAGAAATTAGAGTTTTACCTATAATTGATACAGTATTTAAAGATGGGATTGCAGACAGTGCTGGTTTTAAATCTGGAGATCAAATAACGGCAGTATCTAATCAAACCATAACATATTGGGATGAATTCAAAGAAGCAATAAATGATAGTAAATCTAAAAGTATTACTGCAACAGTTTTACGGTCAGGAAGAGAAGTAGAATTAGCTCTTTTAGTGGATTCTACTGGAACTATTGGCGTTATGGTTGATTCTAAGATTGATGAAATCAAGAAAAAAATAGAGTACGGTTTTCTAAGTAGTATTCCAAGAGGAATTGAAGCAGGTTGGGTAACTTTATCAGACTACGCTAAGCAATTTAAATACGTTTTTACAACTAAAGGCGCAACTAGTGTTGGTGGTTTTGGAGCAATCGGGAGCTTGTTTGATAAAGAATGGAATTGGCGTTCATTTTGGTCGAATACGGCCTTTATTTCAATCATTTTAGCCTTTATGAATTTCTTACCAATTCCAGCATTAGATGGTGGACATATCATGTTCTTAATGTATGAAATAATTAGTGGCAGAAAACCAAATGATAAATTCATGGAATACGCCCAAATGGTTGGTATAATATTCTTGTTAGCTTTATTAGTCTACGCTAATGGTAATGATATCTATAAATGGATTACAGGAGGGTAGAGACAAAATTTTCTAATCTTAAAAAAAGGGTCAGCTAATATTTGCTGACCCTTTTTATTTGTAAAGTTTTATTAAGCGTTTATTCAACCAATTCACATTCTGTTGCAATGAAGTCATCAAGCACTAAAAGTGAAGCTAAAGCCAATTGAGAATAGTTTTGAGAAGCATTTTTAAAGCTACCGTATTCTGAACGCCAAATTGTAGTAATAATGTCTTTACAGCCACAATTTGGACGTACTACATTCGTTAATACTTTTTCAACATTCCCAGCGCCAGCATGGTAATTATGCAAAACCAATAACCTGAACCATAAGCTATACTCCATACTTTTGGTTACGGTTATATTGAACTTCTTCATAATACGTTTAGCCTCTGGAATGCAAGAGGTTCTTAACAAATGTGCAGAGCCATAGGCTGATTTATCAAAGTCCTTTCGTTCATCAACATATTTATCAACACGTAATCCATGGTGTCTAGCAACTGACTTCATCAATTGAAATGGACCGTATGCTCCCACGTTTGAATAGGCTATTTTACCAGGACTTTCTATCATAAGAATAGCTTGAGCATACCAAGGATCTGTTTCATTTTTCGAAAATATTTCTACTGCCTTGGAAATACTTGGGTAAACATGATTGAACTGAAAGAAATCACTTTTTCCAGTAGTCATAAATATTCTAGCATTAGAATCTAATTTGTATATCCGTTTTAATTCAGTTCTAGCCAGTTCTTTTTGACTATTTGATAGTTTATTCCAATTTTTAACTGATTCTTTACGCAAAATCTGACGCGTGTGGGCCACATTTAATAAACATGAATCAGGTGACATTTTCATAATTATTTTCCAAAAATTGGGTTGTGCAAGTGTGTCCCATTGCTCAGGGAATAAATCTGGAGTACCTACAAACGTAAATTGAGTGGTGTCTTTCTGGACAGAAATTAATTTAACATTGTCTTCTACATCTGCATACACAAATGTGGTTGCAAAAACAGATAGGTATAGCAGTAATTTATTCATATGTTAAAGGTAAGTTAATTTTATTTGTTCTTTATAGATATAGGCCTGAATTATGGACTGTCAATTGTTAGTAATTGACCTCCGTAAATATATATTACATTTGTAAAAACGTTACGCTTTTAAAATGAAAAAAAACTTAATTATTTTAACTTTTATTAGTTTTCAGCTCAGTCTATTCGGAAAAGCAGACTATTTAAGGGTTATATTTAATCATAATGCATCACATCAAGCTACTATCGGATGGACACAAACTAGTGGATCTGCCATTAGAATTTATTTTGGTACGAGGGACGAAACAGGTGCGGTTGTTTTAACACCGAAAGGAATTACAACTTCCAACCTTTTTAAAGGGCATGAAAATAATTTTGTACGTTTAACTTCGTTAAAGCCAAATACATTATATTTTTTTTCAATTGAGGATAATGAAGGACGATCTGCAATTTACCGCTTTTCTACAGTGTCTAATAACCCTGAAGATCGAATTTCTCTGATCGGTGGAGGAGATTCTAGAACTAGACGAAAGCAAAGGCAGGAAGGTTTTAAAATGGCTGGTAAATTAAAACCACATGCTATTTTGTTTGATGGTGATTATACTGATATAGACAGTGGCGAGAAATGGAAGTTATGGTTTGAAGATTGGACCTTGACTTATAAAGATTTTGATAACCATCTTATCCCGATTATCCCTGCAAGAGGTAATCATGAACGAACAAACAAAGATCTAGTCAATTTCTTTGATTGCCCGTCAACTAAGAACTATTACAATGTTACTATGGGAGGAGATTTAATCAATATCATTTGTTTAAATACAGAAATAGCTTTTAATGGTGCTCAAAAGCAATTCCTTAAAAAAACATTGGATCATCATAAGCATTTTTACTGGCAATTACCACAGTATCACCGGTCTTGTAGACCTCATGTGGCTTGGAAAATGAAAATGAAAGGTGTTAAACAAATTTACAAACATTGGATTCCGCTATTTGAAAAATATGGGGTTAGGGCTGTGCTAGAATGCGATTCTCATATCACAAAATCCACTTATCCAATAGTTATGTCAAAAGACAAAACCAGTGAAGAAGGCTTTAAACGAGATGACGAAAATGGGATTGTCTATGTTGGAGAGGGCTGCTGGGGTGCTCCACTGCGTGTTCCGGACAGAATTCGTGGATGGAGTAGACATGTGGATAAAATAGATTCGTTTAAGTGGTTTTTTATTGATCAGGATAAAATAGAGATTAGGACTGTTGCTTATATGAATGCAGATGAAGTTGAACCATTGACAGATCAAAAAAGATTCTCTATCCCAAAGGAATTGCAATTATGGCCTTCTAAGGATCAAACGATCATAATAAATCATAAAATTGATTGTAATCTGTAAAATTAAATTAGGCAAAAGGCTATATTAACAAAATAAAAATATACTTTTGGCACAAAAGAATATAAGAAATTAGATTATTATGAAAATTAGAAACGTTGTAGTTGCCTCTATGTCTGTGTTGCTTTTAGCGTCATGTGAAGAAGCAGCTCCAGATTTAACAGTTTGTGACTGTATGTCAGTTAACCTTGAGATGTTAAAAGAATTAGGGTTTGAAGGAATGAGTGATGAAGCTCAAGTAGATGCATTTAGAGCAGCAAAAGTGGATACATTAGATATTTGTGACAGCATTAGCATGGAATTTGGAAATGAAATTGAAGCTTTAAGTCCAGATGAGCAAGAAGCTAGAAGAAAAGAATTTACTGAATCATGTCCTGTTATTGATGAATTCCAAAAAGTATTTGAAGAAATGCAAGCTAAGGCAATGGAAGAAGCCATGAAACAAATGGGTGGCGGAGATTTAGAAGGTCTTGAAGGTTTAGAATTAGACCCTGAAAGCGAAGAAATGTTAGAAGAAATTGACGGTGAATAATTAAACCGCTTAATTTATGAAATGGAAAAAGCCTTACTTTAGTAGGGCTTTTTTTTATGCTAATATTTTTGCTGAAGTAGAGTAAGCACAGTTTTTTCTATGTTAAACGAAAATAAATCAGATTTAACTGTCTGTAGTGGAATCCACTCAAAATTTTGGTTATCATTTTTGATCTGAGTGCGTTTAACAAATTGATCAAAGTTTTTAGGGTTTACGATATAAAAAACACTTATAATTTGATCCGTTTCCACAAAGGCAGATTGTTGGAAAAAATCATTGACATAAATGAGGTCGCCTAATTCAACACTTTCACCTAATTCTTCTTCGAATTCTCGAATCAACCCATCTTTTAAACCTTCTCCTTTTTCTAAGCCACCTCCAACAAATTTTGTGAGGATCTGATTTTTATAACGTTCATGAGTAATTAGAATTTCTCTAGAGGAGTTGAGAACAATTCCATAAACGCGAATATTAAAATTAGTTATTGTCATAATTATTGAATCCTAAAAGTATAAAAATATGTATAATGAGATTATAGGTTATGGAATTCTTATTCTTAACCACTATTTTCTTGCTAAAGTTTTAGCTATATTTGAGATTCAGAATCAATTATAAAGACAGTAAATACAAATGGCTACAAAGAAAGAGATACTTGAAATTAATAAGAATGATGACGCCATGCGTCTGATGATATCTGACATGAATAAACGGTTAGAGAAAGTTTATCTTGGTGGCGGAAAAGCAAGAATTGAAAAGCACCATGCCAAAGGGAAATTAACCGCTAGAGAAAGGATAGAAAAACTTATTGATCCAGATTCAAACACAATTGAAATAGGCGCTTTTGTTGGTGATGAAATGTATCTTGAACATGGTGGTTGTCCTTCAGGAGGTGTTGTGATTGTGATTGGCTACGTTAGTGGTAAACAAGCCATTATTGTTGCTAATGATGCAACCGTTAAAGCTGGTGCTTGGTTTCCGATAACAGCTAAAAAGAATTTAAGAGCACAGGAAATCGCAATGGAAAACCATCTACCAATTATTTATTTAGTTGATAGTGCAGGTGTTTACCTTCCATTGCAAGATGAAATTTTTCCAGATAAAGAACATTTCGGCCGTATATTTAGGAATAATGCTAGAATGTCCTCAATGGGAATCACGCAAATTGCTGCTGTTATGGGAAGTTGTGTTGCCGGAGGTGCCTACCTTCCAATAATGTCTGATGAATCCTTAATTGTGGATAAAACAGGTACTATATTTTTGGCGGGATCTTACTTAGTAAAAGCAGCTATCGGAGAATCTATTGACAATGAGACTTTAGGAGGGGCAACTACTCAAACTAATATCAGTGGGGTTTGTGATTATAAATCTAAGGATGATGAAGATTGTCTGAAGACTATTCGTGGTTTAATGGATAAAGTTGGAGAGCAGGAGAGTGCAGGGTTTGATAGAAAAGAAGCTAGACTACCAAAGCTTGATTTAAAAGCTATTTATGGTAGTTTCCCTAGAGATAGATCAAAACCTTACGATACACATGATATCATTAGTAATCTAGTTGATGAATCAGATTTCATAGAATATAAATCAGACTACGGTAAAACTATTATATGTGGTTATGCTCGAATCGACGGGTGGAGTGTTGGTATTGTTGCCAATCAACGTCAATTGGTTAAAAATGCAAAAGGAGAAATGCAATTTGGTGGTGTGATATACAATGATTCAGCTGATAAGGCGGCTCGATTTATCATGGTGTGTAATCAAAAAAACATACCATTGGTATTTTTACAAGACGTAACGGGTTTTATGGTAGGCTCAAAATCAGAGCATGCAGGTATTATTAAAGATGGTGCTAAATTAGTGAGTGCAATGTCTAATTCCGTCGTACCTAAATTTACTGTCGTCATTGGTAACTCTTATGGTGCAGGTAATTATGCCATGTGTGGTAAAGCATATGATCCAAGATTAATTGTTGCATGGCCAAGTGCGGAATTAGCTGTCATGAGCGGGGCGTCTGCTGCCAAGACTTTACTTCAGATTGAGGTGGCATCACTAAAAAAGAAAGGTGAAAAAATTACGGAAGAGGCTGAAAAAGAGATTTACAATAAAATAAAATCAAGATACGATCGTCAAATTTCACCCTACTATGCTGCAGCACGATTATGGTATGATGCTATTATTGACCCAGTAGATACTAGAAAAGTAATCTCAATGGGAATTGAAATGGCTAATCATAAAAAGATCACAGAGCGCTACAATGTTGGGGCGATTCAAACTTAATTTGATAAATGGTATTCAATACTGGTTACCATAGTTTCGTAATCAAACCAGCCATGAGATGCTATGACTTGTCCAGTTGTATCAATTAAATAGGCTCTATTTGGTGCTTCACCGTAACCGTACCAAAATTCATTACATGGTCCATCAACTAAAATATCACAATGTATGGTATAAGTCAATAACATGTCATTAATAATAGATAATCGGTGAGCATAAATTTTAGGCTGCTGGTATAAAATTCCCTCATTTGAATTGGCATTAGTAGTCCAAAGTGACCCACTATATGGGCTTGGATTAACAGTCGGATGTGCTTCAACTGTGTAGGCTAGGAAAAAATTAATGTCATTCCCAAAGTCATAAACCAGATTGTTCAAATTAGAAATATTATCTCTAAAGGTTGGACAAGTATAACTTCCCGTCATTAAGAAAACAGGTTTTTTATCTTTTAAGACTTCAGACAGAGTCACTGCTTTATTATGGATAGTATATAAAGTAAAATCTGGTACTTGAGATCCTACAGCTAAGGCATTACTGTCAAAATCTTGACTAACATAGTAATTTATTGGACAAATACTATCACCAGTTGATGGCTGATCATAAACTCCAATGCTAGGTAAAACATCAATTGGGTTAATAATTATTGGATCATTGTTTTCATTATCTGGTTCAACTTTTTCCTTTTTGCAGGATAGACTAATTGTCAAAAGAATTACAAAATAGCAGAAATATCGCATGCCTTTATTTGGTTAGACTGATTTAAGTAATGAAAATATTAATTGAAGATAACAAAAATAAATAATAACAGTGTGGTTACAAGTTGTCTGTTTTAATAAGATAAGTAAATTAAACGTGACTAGTAGTCCTAAGCTAAATAGGCTTTTTTTGACAATTTATAGGGGAAAAACCCTTAAATAAATACAGGGAATATCCTCTGTTTTTCCACTTTAAAAAGTAGTACATTGGGCGAGGTAATTTTAATTGAGTTAGAGTGGTGCTTGATGAATTATAACACTTTAACAGGTTATTTTAATAAACTTAATATATTATGATGGGTCGTATGATAAAGTTTTTCTTGTTGATTTGGTTTGGCGTATCTAATTCTTTATACGGACAAATTAATTTGAATGAAAATGACTCGCTTGCATTAGGACAAGCTTACATCAATTTAGCACTTACCACAAGATACTTCGATTCAATTAGTTCAGAACGATTATCCAGTATACTAGTCTATGAAGAAAAAATATTGAAGTCTTTTGAAGATTCGTTATTCATCAAAAATGGTCAATTGTATTATTTCAGTAAATCTTTGTGGTATTACCTAAAGACTCAGGAGCATTTTAATGCTGTTACAATTTATGATAGAGCAACCTTACTAACACTTAAAAATAGGTTAGACAAGTCGATAAGATATTTCAATAGAGCAAATAGTATTTCATTTAATGGGACAGGTTCTTTTTATGAGTTTATTGAATTTTCTAGTGAGGCTTTTTCTGATCTAGAAAAAAAGATTCTCAGATTGAAAGAACAACTAGCTAATTATTATTTTGAAGACATTTATCTTGACTATAAACGGCTTTTTTTAACTTCAGTTAAGAATAAGGTCTATCATTTTGATTCTTTAGAATATTACAATAATCTTTATAATATTCCCTTCGAATTAGAAACATTCAACAAAAAGCATGAATTTCTTGTTATTTCAGCACGCGGTCTCTCAAATTCTTATCAAATGCCATATCAGGATTTAGAATTGATGTCAACGTATTTACAATTTGATTCAATGGTGAATAAGGCTACTAGTTTAAAAGATACCAATTACTTCTATATACTACACGGAAACTTTGAAGGAGACTTACTATTGCATAATAAGAGCCTTAAAGGTAGAAATGATATTGTAGCAAAAGATTCTTTTTTTACAACCTATTTAAATGATGAAATAACTAAGGAGTTATATAAAGAAATAGAAATCAAATTTCCAATTAAAGAGCTAGAATTTTCTGATGTAGTAGTGGATTATAGCAGTGGGTATGATTATCAAGTTGGTGGCGAATTAGAAAAATACTATTTCCCAACACCTGCACCTTTTACGGCAACAAAAAAGGTATTGAAAAAGTATAAACCAGCACTATTATCAGTAGGTCAGGTTTGTGGATATATGGAAGGGTGTTTTTACAATGCCGGATATGAAGACCATTTAAATTACTTTTATCTAAAAATTCCTGGCTTTGCAATTGTTACGGATCTTGAAAGAATTAACAAAAATGGATCTCCAGTGTCAGGTAGTCAAAGGTGGGATTTGAAGCAACCAAAATTGACTTTATTTGGCATGCTTGAAGCTGCCTTTTTGCAAAAAGAAAGTGAGTTTAGAATGATTGCTTGTCTTGTATCATCTCATGAATACCTTACCTCAAACGATCCTGAAGATTATTCCTCACTTCCCGATTTTAATTTTCTAAAGAAAAGTTATTCTTCACTCCCAAATGATTTGGAATCGTCAGTATTAGATACTAAAACAATAACGTTACTGATTTATCATTTTACTCAAAATGATGTAGGCAAAGTACCAGAATTAAGTTTAAATACCGCCATGACTGTTACTGATCACCTAAACAATACAAGTGGCTTATCACGTTTAATTTCAACAAACTAAAAATGGCAGTTACAATTAATTATTCAAAAGCCCAAAAAAAACTATTTATCCAATGGTGTATTTTTTCTGGTCTAATTTTTACAATCTACATGGTTCAAACTCTGACAGGAAGATACAATGGCCATATCAGCGAGGTTTGGGAATGGGTATTTCAATATCTTACACCACCGTTAACCTTAATGATCGGAATTTTTATTAGCCGATCTTCATCACTGTCAACAGAGGTTGAGGTTGACAGGTTTTATTATCGTCTTGCATTAGGGTTTTCCTATTTCTTTTTAATTTTGCTATTCTTGTCTAGTTTACTAGTCCCAGCAATTCATGTTATCCAAAATCAAGATATCGTTTTAACGGAGATTAATGCATCTAATCAAAAGACAATTACTGATGCATTTAAGCAGTATAATTCTTTTCTGATTCCAATACAAGGTTTAACTACATTGGCCTTAGGTTTGTTCTTTACAAAAACAGGAAAATAGCTTCCTATTGTTTAAAGGTGATTGACTTATAGCAGATTTACTCCTCCTCCTGTAAAAAGTAATTATTTACTTTAAAATATTGAATCATGGCCTCTTTGAGTAAATGTTCTTGCTGTTTTTCACTAATCGCAGGAATATTATCTAGTTTATCAAAATGAGGCCAACCATCTTCATCTTCTCCTTTGTATTTATAATAACCATAAGGCTCCAGAATAGTGCAAGTTGCAACATGCATCAAATTGATTTTCTCATCTTTACTGAATTTCTGAAAACCTTGTCCTAACTCCTGTACACCAATTAATGTCATAATGCCATTCACATCAATTCCTTCTCCAAATTGCAATTCGATTTCCTTAGTGAGTTTTTGAAATTCTTGTTCGAGTTTATAGTCCATTATTAAAATCCAATTGTGGGTAATTTAATCCAATGCAAAGGTAAGGTCTAATTATCTAATTTAACTTTATCAGATATGAATTATTTGGATTTTATTTTGTTAATCCCAGTTTTTTTTGGTGCATGGAAAGGATTCAAAAAAGGCTTTATCATAGAGGTGTTTACTTTTTTAGCCCTTTTTGCAGGATTATATGGTGCCATTCATTTTACAGATTTTATTGCTGAAATTTTAAAAGAAAAATTATCTGTAGAATCTGAGTATATGCCAATTATTGCGTTTGTGCTCACTTTCTTAATGGTAGGTGCAATGGTCTATTTTTTAGGCAAAATGTTAGAAAAAGCAATTTCATTGGTAGCGCTGTCAACCTTTAATAAATTTGCAGGACTTATTTTTGGGTCAATAAAATTATTAATTGTTTCTGGAATGATCGTTGTCGTTTTAGAATCTGTGGATCAGAAAGATAATATCATCTCAAGGGATTTAAAAAAGAGCTCATTATTGTATGAACCTCTGCGTGATATGTCATTCAAAGCCTTGCCTGCACTTGAGGAAAGTAGTTTATTTAAAAGTTCATTTTTTAAAAACCTTTTAAACAAAGGTGAAGAAATAGAGGAGAAGATTGGAGAAAAGGTAGAAGACAACATAAAAGATAAGTTGAAAGAAAAAGTGGATGATCTTGACTTAAAATAATGGATGAGATTTACAATAAGATTGAAGCAGAAGGATTGTGGGAAGATTTACCTACGCTCAGCCGAAATGAATTTCTTAAGGTCAAAGGCAGTAAGGATACTAGTTTATATTTTGTTGTTGAAGGTTGTTTGAGGATTTTTGTGGAAGATGAATTTGAAGAAAAGACCATTCGTTTTGGTTACTTTCATAACTATATTGCTGCCCTAGATTCTTTTATTTCTGAGCAACCGTCTGAGTATTATATTCAAGCTTTAAAGAAAACAACCGTTCGAAAAATTGGAAAGAAAAATTTGATGAAACTAATTTATAGTGATGAAAAATATGTTCACTTTTGGATAGAAGCTCTAGAGCAGCTTGTTTTTCAACAATTAGAGCGAGAGAAAGATATTTTAACCTCTTCTCCTAGAGAGCGCTACTTAAGGGTTTTAAAACGTAGTCCCATTCTTTTTCAAGAAGTCCCACATAAATATATTGCCTCATATCTAAGAATGACCCCAGAAACTTTGTCTAGAATGAAAAAGTCTTGATTTGAATCAAGGATTTACCTATAAAAAGGTTGCAATTTTGTAAAAAAAAGATGAAAATTTTAACTGAGACTTTGATAAGTGACCTGATTGAGATCACTAAGACGAATATTAATGATGTTGTACAATTACAAAACGCTTCTGATTCAGAATTGAATCAACGACCTGGAGAAGATAGTTGGAGTGCATTAGAATGTATTGAGCACTTGAACCGTTACGGTGATTTTTACCTTCCAGAAATTGAGAGCAGGCTTAACCTGGCATCAGAAAACAAAACGACCTATTTTAGGGCAGGTAAAATTGGTAATTATTTTGCGAGAATCATGCAACCGGATCAAAAACCTATGAAAACACTTAAGCCAATGAATCCAGCTGTTAAAAGTGTTGTAAGAGTAGATGTCCTGCAGGAATTCATCAACCAACAAAAGCGAATGTTAGATATTTTAGATAAGGCCAGATCATATAATTTGACAAAAATTAAGACGGCTATCAGCATTTCTAAAGTGCTAAAATTGAGGCTAGGCGATACCTTTAGGGTGGTCATTTATCACAATCAACGGCATATTGCTCAGGCGCAGCGCTCCTTATCTTCCTAATTACTTTTGATTGTATAATTAATATGGAACAGTAAACAAGATTTTGGAATCAATTTCAATTCGCTCCCACCAAAGTTTTATTAACTCGCTACGTTGAATTGGATTATTCAAAATTGCTCTCAAACGTTTTTGCCCTACTTCTTGATTTTCAACCCGATCATAAGCAAAAGATTCTATTTCATACCAATTGAATCGGCTTAAACGTTGCATGCAATTCCTCCCTTTTCCCGAAAAAAAATAATTACTTTAAGGTAACGTTTTGTACCTTGTTAAGGCTCATTGCAAGACCGATTTCTAATTGATGCTACTTAAGCTCGAGCGCAATTCTGGTTGGAATG
>Ga0316189_10001947_pt1 | contig 20397 bp, 17 predicted proteins | sample LowCovwburrow_MG_FD_204930 | JGI IMG/M metagenome (GOLD analysis project Ga0316189, IMG submission 204930) | Coastal sediment microbial communities from Maine, United States - Lowes Cove worm burrow | ecosystem: Environmental > Aquatic > Marine > Coastal > Sediment | place: USA: Maine... | reverse complement strand
AACGTAGCGCGGCACGCATAGGTCAGGCACTCGCCAAGTCGGATTCACCTCTGCAGGGTATCCGCGCCTACTTCCATGAGCTGGCTGATGGCATGGCCAACCCCCGGACCAGGCACAGCTGCCTGCTGGTCAATACCGTGTTGGAACTGGCTCGCCAGGATGAGGTGGTGCGCAAACGGGTGAACCTGCATTTCCATGCAATCGAGGCCCGCTTTATCAAGGCACTGGAAGATGCCCAGGCCGACGGTGAACTCTCATCCGACAAGGATCCTGCAGCCCTGGCCGCCTTCCTGATGTCCAACATCTGGGGCTTGCGCGTACTGGAAGGGACCGCGCCCGAACAGGAGCGGGCACGCGCCGTTGTCGATCAACTTCTGAAGCTACTTGATTAATCGACAGCAATCGCTGCCACGTTATTGGACTCAGTCAGCACAAAATTGCGAAACGCCTGCCCTGGAGGCGACAAGCGTTTACCCTTGCGATAAACCAAAAACCACTTACGCCGGATAGGAAAACCCTCCACATCGAGGATAACCAAACGCTCGGTCTTCAGCTCCAGTTCAATGGTATGGATAGATACGACACCCAGCCCCAGACCCGCCCTGACCGCCTGCTTGATGGCCTCATTTCGGGTCATCTGCATACCCTGGCGAATCTTTAGCTTGCGCTTGGCAAAGAACCTTTCCATCGCCTGCCGGGTTCCGGAGCCGGGTTCCCGCATCACGAATACCTCATCCGACAGACGGGTAACCGGGATCTCCTTCGCGCTGCACAATGGGTGTTCGGGCGGTGCCACCACCACCAGTGGATTTTCCATGAAACCTTCGTACTCCACCTCCACATTCTCCGGCGGTTGCCCCATCAGCACCATATCGACGCTGTTCTCTATCAGCATCTTGATCAGTTTTTCCCGGTTGGTAACATCAAGTTCCAGCTTGATTCCCGGATACTCTTTGTGGAACTCCGCCAGCAATCTGGGAGCAAAGTAGTTCACTGTACTGGCAACCGCGATGTTCAACCGGCCCCGGCTCAAGCCCTTCAAGGATTCGAGCACTTCCTCCATCTCTGACAATTCGCGGTTGATACTCTGACTGTAGTGAAACACCTCCCTGCCGGCTTCCGTAAGGCTGATGCGCTTCCCTGATTTTTCGAACAGTGCCAACCCGACTGAATCCTCCAACTGCCGAATCTGCATGGATACCGCCGGTTGACTCAGGTGCAGTTCCTCGGCAGCCCGGGTGAAACTGATATTCCGGGCAACCGATTCGAACAGGGTAAGCTGTCGGAAGGTGACGTTCATGCTCTATTGCGATGCTTGCCTTGTGATTTCAGGGGACTGGCCGTCTGCAAATCATAATCTAAATGTTAACTTGATAACCAGAACCATCAGTTGTTAATTATTGAGGTCATCAAAATATCCCAGACAGGGGGCTCGAGTTCTCCTTAATTCATTCACCGGGAATCACTACCGAAGAAAACAGATGTTTATTTACTCGCTTTTTGCCGTGGAAAACAACACAAAGCCAAAAAATTATTTATATCTCCGCCAGTTATTTTATAGGATGCGAACGGAAACCATAATATCATATAACTTATTGTTAATATTGCACTTTCAATACAAAAATCAAAAAAACATAGCCCTTATGACATCCCTCTTTCAAGCAGGGCCGCGCAAAAACTCAGGGTTATCCCTAGATACCCATGTGAACTAATTAGGGTTTTTACCAGTATTCTATTTGCATATTATCATTTTCTAATATATTATTGTCCTCAATCCCGGTACCAACTGGTATCGGCGAAGAAAATAAGCTCCGGCACCAGCAGCATTGGCACCGGGCTACAACATCAAAACTTCAGGCTAGTGCTCTAGCCCTTAGATTAAAGAGGTAAAGTACAATGTTCTTTTTATGGACTCTGCCCGCGTTTCTCGCCGTTTGGACCGCTGTTGGCGCTGATATGTATCTTCACGGGGATCTTGATTTCGACCAGAAGACAACTACAGCCCAGACCACCGAACTCAGCGAGATGCCGCAAGTGGCTGAACTCAAGGCAACTGACGAAGAGAAGAAGTAATCTGGTTTACTTTCCAGGATCGACCCCGCCCTTTGCGGCGGGGTTTTTTATGTCTGCGAAAAAACGAAACGGGAACCACGAGCCTCTCTGCTTTTACCGGCCCAAGCGCCGGCCGGCCACTACGCCCGCCAACTGTCCAGAATCCTCATACAGATCTGATTCATCTCCACGGCCCGCGCCTCGGAATCCGCCTCGTTGTAACAGCGCAGTTCCGGCGCATTACCCGAAGGACGGAGGTGTACCACCTCACCACTCTCGAAAGTGATGCGCAGACCATCGGTATCATCCAGCCCGGCCACCCGACCGAAGTTCTCCCCGAACAGGGACTCGATTCCCCCCTCGCTCAAGCCGCCGATACGCTCCCGGCTGAGTTGGTTCGGAAAATCCTTCAGTCGGTTGCTGCTGGTGAAGCGGGCGGGGAGGCGGGACAGCAGACCGGAGACGGGCAACTGCCATTCACTCGCCAGCATCAGAATGGCCAGTGCCACAATTACCGCATCACGGGTCGGCAACGGGTCGAGAATACGGCCATCCCGCTCTAGTCGGTCGCCAATCAAAAATCCGCCGTTCGCTTCGTAGCCAACCACGCACCCTTCCCCCTCGCTCAGCGCGGCCTCCATGGCCGCAATCACATAGGGAGAACCAATCCGGGTCCGCTCTACCTGACCGAACCAGCCGCATTTTTCCACTGCGCTGTTGCTGCTCACGGGTGTCACCACCCGCCGGGCTCCCAGATAGCGGGCACAGAGGATTCCGGCCACGTCACCACGCAGCCAGTGCCCCCTTTCATCACTGATCAAGGGCCGGTCGCCGTCACCATCGGTGGAAACAATGCAGTCCAGGTCGTAGCGGGCAGCCCACTGCCGTGCCAGCTTAATATCTTCAGATCGCACTGCCTCGGTATCCACCGGTAAAAATCGATCAGAAAAACCGAGCCGGACTATTTCTGCCCCCAACCCTTCAAGGATCTCATACAGAACCTGGCGCGCTACGGAGGAGTGTTCATAGAGACCGATTCGACGCCCCTGTAAACAATGCGCGGGAAAAAAATCCAGGTAACGATGCATATAGTCCCGGTAAGGCGTTTTAGTTTCCCGGGGTAGCCTGTAGGAAAGCCTGCTCATTCCCTGTTGATCAAACAGTTCCTTCGAAAATGTCACACGCTGTGTCCTTATCCCCTGCTCGTCCCCTTTCAGGATCTCTCCGGCAGCGCGGTTGAATTTGATACCGTTACGGTCATCAGGGATATGACTGCCAGTAACCATCAGGGAAGGGACTTTGTTGCGGATGCCAAAAAGGGCCACTGCCGGCGAGGGGATAAAGCCGCAATTGACAGGAATGCAGCCAAAATCCCGCACCGCCATGCCAGCCGCCGCCATAATCCTGGGACTGCTGGGCCGAAAGTCACCGGCCAGCGCCACTTCCATCCCGGATCGCAGCTCACCCTTAGATTTCAGATACTGAAGAAACCCCATGACATAGGCGAAGCAAACCTGGTCAGTCATGGCCTCCGCCAGTCCCCGGGCACCGCTGGTGCCGAAACCAACCCCGCTGGACGCCATCAAATCCGAAATCGTGACGGTCATGCTATCTGTGTTCATGCTGCTGCAACTCCTTCGCCTCTCGCGTGCTGAGGTAACGCCAGGGGAGTGGAATAAGGCCAGGCACCTTCTGCTGGTAACGGCGATACACCGCACCATGGTATTCAACCAGCTTGCGCTCTTCCAAGCGGGACCCGACGACGAAATAGAGCGTAATGGCGCTGCCGGATAACAGCAGCGCCAGGTTCATGTCCCGGGTCCAGACCAGAATCAGCCCCAGTGCGTACCAGGGATGACGAACAAACCGGTGCAGGGGAGAAATGTGGAACTGCTCCTGGTCCTCAACCCTGCGCTGCCCCTCCCGCCACTGTTTCAGCCCCAGAAACTCGCCACTGTCGTAGTAGTGCAATGACCAGAAAAAAAGCCCCAGCGCCAGCAGGGCGAGACCATTGGCGAGCCACCAGCCCACCCCGGTCCAGCGCCACAGAAAAGGGCCGTCCCAACGATAGGTGAGGTAAAGCGGCGGTAACAGCAACAGCAATGCCTGCAGATTGAACAGCAGGCGGTAGGCCGGCATTAAGGCAGGCTGGCGGGAGGCCAACAGCCGTTTTACCCTGAGTGAGGCGAGGATCGAATGAATGACAAAGTAACACAGCCAGGCCCCGACCAGGAGCAGGGCCTGACTGTCAGCCGTATCCAGGCGCGGAATCCTTTAGCCCTGGAATTTGCCGCTGCGCAACCGTTCTGCCTCCATCATCTCCAACTCTCGGGAGCCGGAAACAACCACCTGCGGATCGGGCACGAAGTCGAGTTGGTTATCGAGCCGTTCGTAGGGAACGGCATTGAGGACCACCTTCATGACGTTGAGGCGCGCCATATGCTTGTCGTTTGAGCGAACGATCGTCCAGGGGGCGTGGGTGGTGTGGGTCTTCTTCAGCATTTCGTACTTCACGCGGGTGAAATCGTCCCACCGCTCCTGGGCCTGTACGTCCACCTCGCTCAATTTCCATTGGCGCAGGGTGTCGTTTTTACGGCGATCGAATCGGCGTGCCTGCTCATCCTTGGTGACACTGAAATAGAGCTTGATCAGAATAGTCCCCTGTCGCACCAGATCCTTCTCGAAACCGCCAACCCCGATCATGAAATTCTGGTATTCCTGGTCGGAGCAAAATCCAAATACCGGCTCCACCATGGCCCGGTTGTACCAGCTTCGATCGAACAGCACCACCTCACCGCCGCGCGGAAACTTCCCTACGTACTTCTGGAAAAACCACTGGGTGCGTTCATTCTCGGTGGGCTTGCCAAGGGCCACGACACGATAGTGTTTCTCGTTCATATAGCGGGTCACGCGTCGGATGGTACCGCCCTTACCCGCCGCATCCCGTCCCTCGAACAGGATGATCATGCGGGTACCGCTCTTTTCCAGATACTGCTGCATCCGGATCAGTTCCGCCTGATAGGGTTTGAGGGACTGCTCCCTGCGGTACCGGCGCACTGCCTTTTTTTCCACCTTTTTTAGCCGATCCACGTCAGCCTGCAGGCGCCGATTTTCCTCCAACAGATGCTGAGTTTCGCTGAGTTCAACGGTCTCGGGATTCTCTCCGTCTGTCATTTTTAAGTTTCCTGTCAGCATGAGAAAACAGATCCAGGGCTAGCACTGCCCCGGGGCGAAATATATTTTTATCTTTCAGAGAATACATACTACGCCAGCGATGCAGACTCTGCATCTCTCCGAAAGGCCAATCAGGTGCCTAGTTGAGCCACATCAAAAACCGGACCCGCACGACCTCAATAACGATAGGCGGATTCCACCGACTCTCTGGTCAACACCCCGTAGATTCGCCGAATGCCAGGCGCCGTCATTCGTTCCACGTAAAGTGCCTCGGCCACCCCCTGGTCCAACACCTCCATTGCTTCCTGCAGCGTTGCCTGCAGCGGCACGGGGGCCACTTCCGAACGGTGGGCCGGGATTTTCAGCAGATCGATTTCATCCGCTCCAGCTTCCTGCTCGCCTCGCTCCGGGTCCTGCAGATGGCGGGCCAAATCCACCGCCGGCATCAGCGCCAGCGGGTCCTGCTGTTCATGGATCAGCAGCCATTCCGGTTCACCGCTCAACAAAGCGACCGCCTGCGCGCGGCTGACCAACCGCTTTGATCGGTTAAAACCCTTGTGCATGACACTGGCAACACCAATCCGTCGTAAGGCCTGCAGTACCGGATGGGCATCGTAGTCCATGCCATTCGCCTTCAGCATGGTGACAAAAATCGACTCCTTGTGGAACAGCTCGCTGGCGGTCAACCCTGCGACCACAATCACCAGCATGCCAGGCATGATGATCTGGGGTGAATAGGTAAGCTCCATCATGGCGGTCAGCGCCGCCAATGGTGCCTGCAGACTGGCCCCCATCATGGCCCCCATACCAAGCAGGGCGTAAAAGCCGACATCAATGTCTGCGCCAGGAAAAACGAACCTTGCCAGCAGACCCAGCAGACTGCCGAGCATCGCACCGATAAAAAGCACCGGTCCGATCATACCCCCGGGCACCCCCATGCCCACACTGGCGACAGTCGCCAGCAGCTTGGCTATTACCAGGATCAGCAGCAGACCGAACCCGATCTGGCCGAGCAGGGCGCTGTTCACCGTGTCATAGCCAATCCCCATCACCTCGGGCACCAGAGCTCCGAACAGGCCGACGAACACGCCAGCCAGGGTAGTACGCCACCAGAAAGGCAGCTTGGAGACACGTTGCGTGAGAAGCTGCAGCAGCTGGATAAAAGTGGCCGAGACCGCACCCGCCGCTACCCCCAGCAACAGCAGCAACGGCAATTCGTAGAAAGAGCCGAGCTGCAGCGCCGGAATCTGGAAAGCAGGTTCCGATCCCAGTACACCGATGGCGATGGCATTGGCACTGACCGCCGCCAGAATTACCGGGGTAAAGCTGGCCAGCGTATACTCCATCATCACCACCTCCAGGGCGAATATAACCCCGGCAAGCGGCGTATTGAAGGAGGCCGCGATACCGGCCGCCGTGCCGCAGCCGACCATGGTCCGAATACTGTTGTTAGGCAGCGTGAGATATTGACCCAGCAGGCTGCCCGAGGCGGCGCCGAGAAAAATATGGGGACCTTCCCTACCCACCGAGTGACCGCTGGCTATCGCGATGGCGGCACCCACAAACTGCAGGACAAACTCCCGCAGGCTGATATAGCCTTGGTGATAGGCCATCCGCTCCATCACCCGGGCCACTCCGAGCACATACAGGCCGCCGGAACGCAGCAGAAAGATCCAGCCAATCATCAGACCGCCAACTGCTGGCAACAGCAATCGCAGCCAGAGCGGGAGCATTTCGTAGTTTTCCGCTGCCCCCCCGGGCAAAAAGGCCTCCTGGGCACCCTCGACTGCGACCCGAAACGCGATAATAACAGTCCCCGCCAGCAGTCCTGTGACCAACCCCAGCAACGCCAGCTGAATCAAGGCATCGGGGCGGGCAAGAAGCAATCTAAGCCGGTCCAGCTGTTCACCGCTCCAGTTTGCAAGCCGCTGTCTCAACGCGTGGAATCCCTATTCTGCAAACCCTGAATACTATCGGAAAATATACACCTGCATAAAACGATACAGTAAAATACCAATCTGAATGTACTCCCTATGAAAATTCGCAACACCGATACCCGCCGCGTCGCCAGCGAGCTTGAAATTATCGAGGAGCAACTCCCGATAAGCGGTGCCCGTGTACTGGAACTTGGCTGCGGCAGGGCCTGGATGACCCGCCGCATTGCCAAACTGCTGCAGCCGGCCCGAATCATCGCCACCGAGGTGGATCGAATACAGCACGAGAAAAACCAGCAGATCGATGACCTGCCAGGGGTAAGTTTTGTCTATGGAGGGGCGCAGTCCATCGATCTACCGGAGGCCAGCGTGGACCTGGTCCTGATGCTCAAATCCCTGCATCATGTCCCTCCAGAGCAGATGGACCAGGGACTCACCGAAATCTGCAGGGTACTGGGACCGGGCGGCCTTGCCTACATCTCGGAGCCGGTTTTCCAGGGCGATTTCAACGACATCATGAGGCTGTTCCATGACGAACGGAAGGTACGTCAATGCGCCTTCGACGCCCTGCAAAGGGCCATTGACGGCGGCCGCTTCGAACTGGTGAATCAGATCTTCTTCCTTTCGCCAAGCCACTATCGGGACTTCGAGGAATTCGAGGAGCGGATACTGAAGGTGACCCACACCCAGCACCAGATCGATCCGCAACTGCACCAGCGCATTCGCCAGGCCTTCGAGCGGCACATGACCAGGGATGGGGCGGATTTTCTCCAACCTTGCCGGGTGGATCTGTTGCGAAAAACGGACTGATAATCGAACGCGCATGAAACCCTGGAGAACCCTCAGTGCAATCAGACTCTGTGCGGCTCAAGCTTGGTAAATAAGTTGATCCTAATGCTCCCCGGTGATAGTATCCAAATACAAATGATTCCTAATTAATTTTGTCGTCGCTCAACCGCAGTGATCCCATGAAAGCCCCTGATATACCGACCGCGCTGTACAAACTGCCCATCGGCAAGCGGGCCCGCATCATGGAGATTCGCGGTGGCCGCGACATGACCCGCCGCCTGATGAGCCTGGGCCTGCGGGTTGGCTCTGAGATCAGCGTTATCCAGCAGCGCAACAAAGGTGTGGTCGTCGCCTGCGCCGGCAACCGGGTTGCATTGGGCAGCAGCGTCGCTGACAAGGTCTACATGCAACCACTTGTGGAACAGGTCTGAGCCAGGCAGGACACCTCAGCAATATTTTATAGAGTCAAGCATCTCATTGATGCCGGCGGAGGAGATCGTGCTTACCATCGCACTGGGCGGCAACCCAAACTGCGGCAAGTCGGCGCTCTTCAATGCCTTCACCGGTATTCGCCAGAAAACCGGAAACTGGCCCGGGGTCACCGTCGACCGCAAAGAAGGGCGCTTCCATCTGGAAGGACGAGAGATCGCCGTGGTCGATCTGCCCGGTATCTATTCCCTCGATGCATCCTCCCTTGATGAACAAATAACCCGAGACTATCTGCTCTCTCGCGACGCCAGCCTGATCGTCAACGTCATCGACGCTTCTAATCTGGAGCGCAATCTCTATTTCACCGTCCAGCTGCGGGAAATGGGTGTGCCCATGGTGATCGCACTCAACATGATGGACGTGGCCCGCAAACGGGGCATCACCGTCGACATCGATAGGCTGAGTAAGGAACTGGGCTGCCCGGTGATCCCGGTGGTCGCGATCACCGGCGAGGGACTGGGGCTGCTCAAACAGCAGATCCAGTCCCTGACAACAGACGCCAACACGGACAGCTTTCAGGTTACCCATGAAGATACCGTGGAACAGGCCATTGCCGCGCTTACGCCCCAGCTGCAAGGTGCCTCGGACCGGGCCAATCTGCGCTGGCTTTGCCTCAAACTGTTGGAAGGGGACGATCACGCGTTTTCGCTTGCGGGGGAGCAGGTCCGCCCCCTGGCAGAGGCGTGGCGACAGACTATCGAAGACAGGGCCGGGGAAGAGACCGACATCCATATCGCGGATGCCCGCTATGGCCACGCCCACATACTGGCACAGCGGGCGATACGGGAACAGGGAAAAATCGGACGCACCCTCTCTGATCGCATCGATAAGGCAGTACTGAATCGAATCGCAGGTATCCCGATCTTCCTGCTGGTCATGTATCTGATGTTCATGTTCACCATCAACATCGGGGGGGCCTTCATCGACTTTTTCGACATGGCTGTGGGCGCCTTTCTGGTCGAAGGACTGAGCAGCTGGCTGCAGGGAATCGGGACTCCAGCCTGGGCGCGGGTGACTTTGGCGAACGGCATTGGTGGCGGGATCCAGGTAGTCTCCACTTTCATTCCGATCATCACCTGTCTTTACCTGTTCCTTTCCGTTCTGGAGGACACCGGCTACATGGCAAGGGCCGCCTTCGTCATGGACCGCGCCATGCGGGCCATCGGGTTGCCGGGCAAGGCTTTTGTACCGATGATCGTGGGATTCGGCTGCAATGTCCCGGCAGTGATGGCGACCCGCACCCTGGAAAACGATCGGGAAAGAAAACTGACTATCCTGATGAATCCCTTCATGTCCTGCGGCGCCCGCTTACCGGTTTATGCCCTCTTTGCAGCCGCTTTCTTCCCCACTAACGGGCAGAATCTGGTCTTTCTGCTCTATCTCGTCGGCATCACCGTAGCGGTATTGACCGGCATGATCATGCGCCGCACCCTGCTGTCCGGAAAAAGCGCCGGCTTTATGATGGAACTGCCCCCTTACCATCTGCCAACCCTCAAGGGAGTCATGCTGCGTACATGGGATCGACTCAAACTCTTCATCCGCGATGCCGGTAAAGTAATCGTGGTGATGGTGCTGGCCCTGAATCTGCTCAATTCGATTGGTACCGACGGCTCCTTTGGTAACCAGGAGAGCGACAAATCGGTTCTGGGCGTGCTGGGACAGGCCCTGACGCCCCTGTTCGCGCCACTGGGCATCCAGGAAAACAACTGGCCCGCTACCGTCGGCATCTTCACCGGGGTACTAGCTAAAGAGGTGGTCGTGGGCACCCTCGACTCTATCTACACACAGCTGGCTGCAGAAGAGGCCGGCACAACAGAGACCGAGGAACCCTTTTTGCTCTGGACTGCCCTAGGCCAAGCTGCTGCCAGCATCCCGAAAAATCTGGCCAAGCTAAGCGAAACTCTGCTCGATCCCTTGCGACTGGATGTGGGTGAAATCAGCTCCCAGGAAGCCGCCGCCGAGGCCCAGCAGGTGAGCAGCGGAATCTTCGGTGCCATGGCCTCCCGCTTCGACGGTCAGGCAGGTGCCTTCGCCTATCTGCTTTTTATCCTGCTCTACTTTCCCTGTGTCGCCACCATGGGTGCCATCGTGCGCGAAACCGGCGGTGCCTGGGCCGCCTTCGTCGCGTCCTGGACCACCGGTGTTGCCTTTACCACTTCCACCGTCTTCTACCAGACGGCCACCTATGCCGAGCATCCTGGAAGCTCTCTTGCATGGATTTCAGGTCTGCTGCTGTTTGGTGCCGGCGTAGTGATTGGACTGAGGATCTGGAGCCGGCGCGACAATGCACAGCAGGCCCAGATCAGCGGAGCAAAGGCCTGATGCTGTCGGCGATCAAGCGCTACCTGATACAACACCGACAGGCAACCCTGGCCGATATCGCCATGCACCTGGACAGTCCGCAGGAGGCGGTGCGTGGGATGCTCGAGCGATGGATTCGCAAGGGGAAGGTGCGTCGCCTCCAGGCAACCGCCTCCTGCGGCAGCAGCTGCCGCAAATGCGACCCGGCGCTCACCGAATTCTACCAATGGATCGAGGACGAGACGGTCCAATACGGCGAGCAGGCACCGCCCCTGCGCCCTGGCTGCGATCGCTGACCTGGATTACTGTTTCAGCTTGATCACCAGGCTGCTGATGTTATTTTGTTTCAGTCGGCCCCTGAGCTGGTTTACCTGTTCCCGGTTATAGGGGCCGCTGCGAACCCGGTGGAAGGTGTCGCCTGCGTTGATTCGCACCTTTTGTATCTCGGCCTCTATACCCACCAGGGCCAGACTCGCCTTCAATCGATCGGCATCAGAATAATTGTGGAACGATCCCATCTGAAGCATGTAGATCTCTTTCGCCACAGAGGGCTGTGACTTGGCGTTTCTGACGGGGGCAGGGGGCATACTCGGGGCTTCACGCTCGCGCTCGGCCTCGGGTTCCGGGTCGGGTACCACCACCTCCATCTCCGGCAGGATGGTATAAAAATCAAAGCGCGGCCTGGGCGCTGCCGACCTATCCTCCTCCTTCTCTCTCGCTCTGTCTTTCTGCCGCTGGTCGGGAACAATGGCCCGAGCCTGAGGGGTCTGCTCGGCAGGTGGCAGCAGCTTGAGCCAGGCCAGACCACTGAAAAAAAGCCCCACCAGCAATCCACCAAGAAACCAGGCCCAACCCGGTGCCTGCTTCCTCTCGCGGTGCGACGGACTGGCCCGACGCTTGTAGTCCCTTGGCATGCTTCGACCGCTTGACTACATCCGCTCCGGCGCCGAAACACCCAGCAGATTGAGTCCGTTGCGCAGCACCTGTCGAACCGCCAGGATAAGCTTGAGGCGCGCATCACGTGCGGCTTCATCGTCCACCAGGAACTGATGGGCGTTGTAGTAGGTGTGAAAGTCGTTGGCCAGCTCCCTGACATAGTGGCAGAGCTGGTGCGGCTCCTCATGCAGTGCCGAGGCCTCCACCACTTCCGGATAGCGGGACAGGGTCTTCAACAGGCTTCGCTCATGCTCCTCTTGGAGCCGTTCCAGGTTGCCGACTCCCTCACTGATCTCCACCGACAAGCCCTTTTCCGCCGCCTGGGCCAGTACGCTGCAGACCCGCGCATGGGCATACTGGACATAGTAGACCGGATTGTCACTGGATTGGGACTTGGCCAAATCCAGATCGAAGTCGAGGTGCTGTTCGCACTTGCGCATGACGTAGAAGAAACGGGCCGCATCCACTCCCACCTCTTTCCGCAACTCGCGCAAGGTGACAAACGAGCCAGAGCGGGTAGACATCTGCACCTTTTCACCCCCCCGGTAGAGGTTGGCAAACTGAACCAGCAGTACGTCGAGACGAGAGGGATCGTCGCCCAGGGCCTTTAATGCTGCCTTAACCCGCGGCACATAGCCGTGGTGGTCCGCCCCCCAGACATCGATCACCCGCTCGAAGCCCCGCTCCAGCTTATCCATATGGTAGGCAATGTCGGAAGCGAAGTAAGTAATCTGACCATTGTCCCGCACCACCACGCGGTCCTTTTCATCGCCAAAGTCGGTGGAACGAAACCAGAGAGCACCCGCTTTCTGGTAGAGATGACCAGCCCCCCGTAACCGCTCGATCGCCTTGTTCACTGCCCCGGATTCGGTCAAACTGCGTTCCGAGTACCACTCCTCGTAACGCACACCAAAGCGCTCGAGATCGTCCCGAATGTCGTCGAGGATGGTATTTAATGCGAGCTCGAATACAAAACGGTAACGATTGTCTCCAAGCAGCTGTTTGGTCCGGACGATGAGCCCGTCAATGTGGGCCTCCTTGTCCCCCCCTGCCGGTTCGTCCGCGGGGATAGCCTGGAATACTTCTTCTGCTCCATAGCGGTAGTCATCGCCATGCTCCCGATGCAGGGTGGCGGCGATATCCCACACATAGTCACCCCGATAACCATTCGCCGGAAAGGTCAGCGTTTCATCGCAGAGTTCCAGATAACGCAACCAGACACTGGAGGCCAGGATGTCCATCTGCCGACCGGCATCATTGACATAGTACTCCCGGTGTACACGGAACCCCACTGCCTCCAGCAGGTCTGCCACCACCGCGCCATAGGCTGCACCACGTCCATGGCCCACATGCAGGGGCCCGGTCGGATTAGCCGAGACGAACTCCACCTGGACCCGTTTGCCGTTACCGAGTTCACTGCGGCCAAAACCGTGGCCCTGCTCCAGAATCTGCGGGATCAACCCGTAATACGCCGCGGTCGACAGATAAAAGTTGATAAAGCCGGGCCCGGCGATTTCCACCTTCTCGACCAGGTCGCTCTGGGGCAGCGAAGCGACCAGTTTCTCCGCCAGATCCCTTGGCCGGCTGCGGACCGCTTTTGCCAGGACCATGGCGATGTTGCAGGCGAAGTCACCGTGGCGCGCATCCCGGGCCCGTTCGATGATGGGCCGGGGAGTCTGTTGCTCCGACAGGATCCCCTCGGCCGAGATCTTCTTCAGGGCAAGGGATATCAATTGCTCAATCTGGGTCTTCATTATTTTTTAAGGGTTGAACCGCCGCGGAAAATCCAAAGCCCGGTAGGATAACATAACAGGGTACCGGACCGGGGGCCGATTACCATCCATGGCTCAGCTGCCAACTCTGCTCACAGCATCTCCTGGGGATCCACATCAATCGACCAGCGTACCCGTCTGGCCGATCCACAGGTCTCCAGCTGAGGCACCCAGCGCGCAATCAACGCCTGCAGCAGCGGCCGCTGGCCAGCCTGCACCAGCAGATGCGCCCGGTAGCGACCCGCCCTGCGCTCCATGGGTGCGGGTACCGGACCCCAGAACTCCACCCCCTCCCTTGCCATGCCATCGGCCAATGCGACCGCCTGCTGCAAAAACTCTAGCGGGTCGTGCTCCCGATGGGCCTCGGCCCTGAGCAGCGCCTGATAGCTGTAAGGCGGCAGCAGCGCTTCCTGACGCTCCGCGAGGGCCTGCTCGGCGAAGGCATCGTATCCGCCTCGGAGCAGGAGCCTGAGCAAAGGGTGATCCGGATGTCGAGTCTGAATCAGCACACGCCCCGCTTTTTCTGCCCGCCCGGACCGCCCGGCCACCTGTACGATCAGTTGTGCCATCCGTTCGGCTGCCCGGTAATCGGCCCCGAACAGCCCCTGATCGACGTTCAGTATCCCCACCAGGGTCACATTCGGAAAATGATGCCCCTTGGCCAGCATCTGAGTCCCAAGCAGTAGTGAATACTTACCCTTTCGAATCTCTTCAAGCAGCTTTTCAAGACTTCCCTTGCGCCGGGTGGTGTCACGATCAATGCGGACAATCCCGGTTCCAGGGAAACGCTGCTGCAACATACCCTGCAATCGTTCCGTACCCTGCCCCAGCGGCCGGAGGTCGGCGCCACCGCAATCGGGACATGCGGTATCCAGGGGACGCCGGGCACCACAATGGTGACACCAGAGCTGGTGGCTGGCCAGGTGCAGCGTCATGCGGGCATCGCAGCGACGACACTCTGCAACCCAACCGCAATCGTGACAGGTCAGCAGCGGCGCATATCCCCTCCGGTTGAGAAACAGCAGAACCTGGTTGCCGGCTTGTAACTCTTGCTCCACCATCCGTATCAAGGTCGGTGAAACTCCGGCCTCCAGCCGTACCGAACGGATATCCAATAGGTCGATCTGGGGTGAAGCGGCTCCTCCAGCCCGCTGACGAAGCGGCAGATGAGTGTACCGGCCGTCCTGCGCATTCCTAAGACTCTCCAGGGAAGGGGTAGCGGAGCCCAGCAGTACCGGGCAATCACAACGCTGGGCGCGGACCAAGGCCAGATCCCTTGCCGAATAACGGAACCCATCCTGCTGTTTCAACGACAGGTCGTGCTCCTCGTCGACCACCACCAAACCAAGCTCCGGCATGGGGGTGAACAGGGCGGAGCGGGTCCCCAGCACGAGTCGCGCGCGTCCTTGCCGGGCATCTTGCCAGGCCATTTCCCTTTCTCCATCTGACAGCGCGGAGTGCAGCACTGCGGTAGGCAGCGGAATACGCTGCCGAAAACGCGCTAACAACTGTGGAGTAAGACCGATCTCCGGCACCAGCAGCAATGCCTGCTGTCCCCGCGCTGCCACCCGCTCAACCAGGCTGAGATAGACCTCTGTCTTACCGCTGCCGGTGACACCATCCAGCAAAAAGGCCGCATATCCACCTAGCCCTTCGGTCACCGCACTGACCGCCGCCTGCTGAGCGGTATTCAATGCCGGTCCCTGTACCGGTGCCGCAACGGTTTGCACAGTCGGCGCGAGGGCAATCTCACAGGGTTCCAGCCAGCCTTTCTGCTGCAGCCTGCGCAGTACTGCCCGGCATTCACCGCACTGGAGATAAACCTGCTGCTGAGGCACCCCGTCCGGCGCAGCCCTCAACAACCTCAGAATGTCGGCCTGGCGAGGAGCTCCTGGCAATCGATCAGGATCCTGCGCCTCACCGGCTGGACTTAATCGCCAAGCGGGCCGGCCCGGATGAAGCGAGGCGTCGGCTTTTCGCAGTCGAACCGGAAGCGCACCTAGTATCACTTCGCCCAACGGGTGCTGGTAATAGTTTGCGGCCCACTGCAGCAGGGAGAGGTCTGCCGGGGAGAACAGAGGATCCGGATCAAGCAGTTCCCTCACCCGCTTCAGTTTCCCCAGCGGCATGGCGGTTTGGGTGTCGGTGGTCAGCAGGACAGCACAGCGCTCTGCGCGCCCGAAGGGTACCCGCATACGGATACCGGGACGCAGCCGCGATGGGTCACAATCCTGCGGTGGCAGATAATCAAATAGGGAGCGGAGCGGCGCAGCGACCGCCACCCGTAATATAATCTGCCTGGACATGGAGCAACTCTACCTGAGTAGGTGCACTGATTGCACCCGGCGAAACGTCTAAAACGGGCTACGAATCCCCGCTCCTAAATAGCTAAATTCCCAAGAATCGACAGTCAACGGATTTTTCCACAGAAGCTGTGGATAACTCTGTGGAGTAACTGCAGAAATCACCCCCTAACAGCCGAAAACAATAGCTTGCCATCAAATTGTAGAAAAAATAGACAGTCATATCATTAGCATAAAAAACAATAAGTTAAAGTATTTAATCATTGACTTATCAATGAAGTGTCAAAAAAACAGCCAGCCCGATCGGAACTGCTCCCGGACTGTGCATAACAACTTACGGGAAAACCCCCGGTTCATCCTGTGTCAACCTTTTTCTGGAATTTTTTTTTAGCCCCCCACACAGTTTTGTTCCTATTCGGTTCAAGGCAGCGCGCTTGCCCACACTGCAGGCCAGGTCGTTTCTGAAATATCCTGATGAACTGTGTATGATCAATCCAGGTTTTTAAATATCGCCCGCCGGGAGTCGGGGACAGTGTTTTATCTTCAGCAGCAAATTTTGCGTACCGATGCCGCCGGCATGCCGCTGGAATGGATCGATTACCGAAACGCCGTGCGCCTCTATTTTCTTGGTCAGATCGCGTACAGCTGCGGTCGGGTTCTGTATTCTATCCGTGGCGGCTTTAACGTACGCAGCCAGCGTCAAAGCCTGGTCGAAGTCAACACCATCATCGCCACCTACGGCAACAGTCGAGTGATGGACAAGTTGGGGCAGGGCTACTCCCCCCCCCTCAACAATCAAACCCTGTTCCAGCGCGACGGCCACCTCTGCCTCTATTGCGGTAGAGCCTTCCCTCGCCACCAGCTCTCCCGTGACCATGTGCGCCCCCTGAGCCAGGGTGGCCCGGATCGCTGGAACAACGTGGTCACTGCCTGCCTCCGCTGCAACAATCACAAGGCAGGACGCACGCCGGAAGCAGCCGCGATGGAACTGCTGGCCATACCCTTCACGCCGACCCATGCCGAGTACGTCTATCTTCAGGGACATCATGTGCTGGCGGACCAGATGGAGTTCCTGCGCGCCCACTTTCCGCGCAGCAGTCCGCTGCGAGCCCGTTTAGAAGGGAAATCCACTCGCCGTTAAAGTTCGGGGTGCTGAAGAGCCTGCGTCGTTTCAAGCCCTTCACCCCCTGACCAATATGCAAAAAACCATGAGCAACTGGAAGGATATTGCCAACCACATCAGCGAAGTGTCCGCAGCAACCTTCGGCCCGGCGCAGGCCCGCAACGTCGGCGGTGGCTGTATCAACTCCACAGTCGTGCTCAGCGATGGCAAACTCAGCTATTTCGTGAAGCTCAACAACGCCCCCCGGCTGGCGATGTTCGAGGCCGAGGCAGCGGGCCTGGCGGAATTGGCGGCGACCAATTCAATCCGCGTTCCCCGACCACTCTGCTCCGGCATCACTGGCAGCGATGCCTACCTGGTGATGGAATACATCGAAATGGGAGCTGGCGGCAGTGGCGTAACCGCCGGCCGGCAACTGGCGTTGCTGCACCGAACCCAGCAACAGACATTTGGCTGGACACGGGACAACACGATCGGCTCCACCCACCAGCCCAACCGGCCAGCAAGCGACTGGGTCGGATTCTGGCGCGAACAACGCCTGGGGTTCCAGCTGGCGCTGGCGGCAAAAAACGGTCACCGGGGGCAGCTGCAGCAGCGGGGCGAAAGGTTGCTTGAACAGTTTCCCGCGCTGATCGACCACCAGCCAAAACCCTCCTTGATCCATGGTGATCTTTGGGCAGGAAACCTCTCCTACGACCGCCGGAGACAGCCGGTGATTTACGACCCGGCGACCTACTACGGAGACCGGGAGGCGGAGCTGGCCATGACTGAACTTTTCGGCGGCTTCGGCAGATCCTTCTATGACGCCTACAATGAGGCCTGGCCGCTGGATCGGGGATACCCTACGCGCAAGACCCTTTACAACCTCTACCATGTCTTGAACCACCTCAATATGTTCGGTGGTGGCTACGGCGGGCAGGCACTGGGGATGATCGACCGCCTGCTGGCGGAGCTGGGACCTTGAAGACAGGCTAATCCATATTCCTTACCAGTCAGACCCAGCTGGTGCGAAATGCAGTTCGAGCTAAACCAGCTTACATGATCTGACTCAGAAACAGCTTGGTCCGGTCGTGCTGGGGATTGCTGAAAAACGCTTCCGGCTCATTCTCCTCCACGATCTCGCCACCGTCCATGAAGATTACCCGGTTGGCAACGGTCTTGGCAAAACCCATTTCATGGGTGACACAGAGCATGGTCATACCGCTCTCGGCCAGTTCGATCATGGTATCGAGTACTTCCTTGATCATCTCCGGATCGAGCGCGGAGGTAGGCTCGTCAAACAGCATGATACTCGGATTCATGCAGAGGCTGCGCGCGATGGCGACCCGCTGCTGCTGGCCGCCGGAAAGCTGACCAGGGTACTTTTTCGCCTGCTCCGGTATCTGTACCCGCTCCAGGAATTTCATACCGATCTCCTCGGCCTCCTTGCGCGGCATCTTACGCACCCAGATCAGGGCCAGGCAACAGTTCTCCAGTACGGTAAGATGCGGAAACAGGTTGAAGTGCTGAAACACCATACCGACTTCCCGGCGAATCTGATCTATGTGCTTGATATCATCGGTGAGTTCGGTTCCGTCGACGACGATCTGTCCCTTCTGGTGCTCTTCCAACCGGTTGATGCAGCGGATCAGGGTCGACTTGCCGGAACCCGAAGGGCCGCAGATCACGATCCGCTCACCCTTGTGCACAGTTAGATTGATGTCCTTCAGCACATGAAACTGGTCATACCATTTGTGGACGGATCGCATGTCGATCATCACGTCCTCTGAAACGGGTATAGGTGCGTGACTGTTATCGTTTTCAGCCATAATTTTCTTCTCCAGCGTCATCAACGGACATGGCCGCGGTGCAGTTTGCGCTCCAGGGCCTGGCTGTAACGGGACATACCGAAACAGAAGATCCAGAAGATCAGAGCGGCGAAGACATAACCCTCGACGGCGTAACCCAGCCAGTGGGGATCGGTAAAGGCGGCCTGAATCATCGCCAGCAGATCGAACAGGCCGATGATGAGCACCAGGGTGGTGTCTTTGAACAGAGCGATAAAGGTGTTCACGATCCCAGGGATCACCAGCTTCAGCGCCTGGGGCAGAACAATCAGACCCATGGTCTTCCAGTAGCTCAGTCCGAGGGCATTGGCCGCCTCGTACTGCCCCTTGGGAATGGCCTGCAGACCACCACGAACCACCTCGGCCATATAGGCCGACTGAAACAGGACAATGCCGATCATGGCCCGCAGCAGCTTATCAAAATGGGTGCCCTCCGGCAGAAACAGCGGAAGCATGACAGAGGACATGAACAGCACCGTAATCAACGGTACCCCGCGCCAGAATTCGATGAAGATGATACTGGATGCTTTCACGATCGGCATACTGGAACGGCGACCCAGCGCCAGCACAATTCCGATAGGCAGGGAGGCAACGATACCGACACCCGACAGGATCAGGGTCAGGGTCAGCCCTCCCCAAAGACTGGTCTCTACCTGCTCCAGACCGAAGGCGCCACCGGCAAACAGATAGAAGGCAATGATCGGGTAGAGCAGCAGAATAGAAGCGGCCAGCCAGCCTTTATGTGGGGTTTTCTCAATAAACAGGGGGACCATCAAGGCCACCAGCAAACCAAAGGCAAGATTCACGCGCCAATACTCAGCCGCGGGATAGAACCCATACATAAACTGATTGAACCGCACACGGGTGAAGACCCAGCAGGCGCCGCCGCTGTCACAGGCGTCTCGGGATTCTCCCACCCAGTCGGCCTTGATAAAGGCCCAGTTGGCCAGTGGGGGCAACGCCACATAGAGCAGATAAAGGGCCAGCAGGGTCAAAAGGGAATTGGCCCAGGAAGAGAACAAATTTTTCCGCAGCCAGCCGATCACGCCGACGCTGGTAACCGGTGGCGGAAGGTCGGGTTGGGATACGAATTCGGCCATGGGCTAGCGCTCCACCAACTGCTTCTTCTTGTTGTACCAGTTCATGAACAGGGAAATAAGCAGGCTGATGGTGAGGTAGACCCCCATGGTCATGGCGATCACCTCCACTGCCTGCCCGGTCTGATTGAGCGTGGTACCGGCAAACACCGCCACCAGATCCGGATAGCCCACCGCCGTTGCCAGCGATGAGTTCTTGGTCAGGTTGAGATACTGGCTGGTGAGTTGGGGAATAAACACCCGCAGGGCCTGAGGGATAATCACCAACCGCAGGGTAATCCCAGGACGTATACCCAGGGCGTAAGCGGCCTCGGTCTGGCCGTGACTGACCGCCAGGATACCTGAGCGTACCGCCTCGGCGATGAAGGATGCGGTATAGATACTCAAGGCCAGCAGCAGGGCGGCAAGTTCCGGTATCACCACAATGCCGCCGCGAAAATTGAATCCCCGCAGCTCAGGAAAATCCCAGGAGAGGGGCGAACCGGCGATCAGGAATACCAGCAGTGGCAGCCCGAGCAGGATAGCCAGGGACACATACACCGAATGAAACTGCTGGCCCGTCTCCTCCTGCCGCCGACGGGCCCAGCGTACCAGGAAAACC
>Ga0316189_10001945_pt1 | contig 20402 bp, 14 predicted proteins | sample LowCovwburrow_MG_FD_204930 | JGI IMG/M metagenome (GOLD analysis project Ga0316189, IMG submission 204930) | Coastal sediment microbial communities from Maine, United States - Lowes Cove worm burrow | ecosystem: Environmental > Aquatic > Marine > Coastal > Sediment | place: USA: Maine... | reverse complement strand
ACTTTCTCGAATTATTTCGCTCACCATAGAGTGACTATGGCATCGCCAAATAATCCTTCGAAAGCCCTTGTTTTCTTTGCTCTTTTCCTTCTCGCAACGATCCCTAATGCATAATCCGGGTTAAACTCCAAATAAAAACAAAACATTCAGGAGATTATTGATTGGAAAATAGTGAAAACCAAGACGACCAATTGCCGTTTGTAGCGCCCTGCCATGAACTAAGCATTGGCGCACCGTTACGATGGTTAAAACTCGGCTTTAAAGATACCCAAAAAGCTCCTCTTGCAAGCCTTGGCTATGGTCTAGTCATGTCCTGCATGATTATGGCCGTGACTTTTATGGCTTGGAAATTCGGTAGTGCATGGATAATGCTTTCTCTGCTCTGCGGCTTTGTTTTCATCGCGCCGCTGGCGTGTGTAGGGACATATGCAATAAGTGCGCAATTAGAACGCGGCCTAAAAGTGTCGTTAAAACGTACCTTGCGTGCCTGTTTCAAGCGTTACATTGGCACCGAGTTGGTGTTCGCATTGGTGCTATTAATTATTTTTTTGGTCTGGGCAAGAGCTAGTTCGGCAGTCAGCATCTTTCTTCCCAGCAGCGGTGACTATACCTTTGCTGAAATGACGGGTTACTTGGGGTTTCTCGCTCTAATAGCGATGATATTCTTGAGCATAACCTTTGCTGCCAGCGTTTTTTCGCTGCCAATGATTATGCACCGAGACGTAGACGCAATTACGGCAGTGGTAACCTCAGTAAACGCAGTCATGCGCAATAAGGCGGTAATGGTGTTCTGGGGCTTTCTGATAGCCACTGGCCTAATTGTCGGAGTTGCAAGCGCTGGTTTAGCCTTGGTTTTCTTTCTTCCCGCAGTCGGTCACGCAGTGTGGCACGGCTATCTGGAAACAATAGATGCCAGTGCCTTCCCAAGGCATAAAGTAGGGATCACAGCCACCGCGAGAAACACGACTTAGCTTGCTGTAGCTTGCAAAGAGGTCAAAATCTATGGTGTTTAACCAAGTCTAGCTACCTTTCTTAGCTACCTTTCTTAGCTACTTTTTTCTTAGCCACCTTTTTCTTAGCCACCTTTTTCTTGGGGCCTTGACTAGACTTTTTGCTTACTTTCTTTGCCCGAGGTTTAGATCCCTCTGAGCCCTTTTTTCCAGCAGCGTGTTTTAAGTCTTTAAGATTATTCTCTATGCACTCACAGAAAAACTCTGGATCAGGCATCATTTGACGGCAACATGTAACCGCCACCCATAAGATGCCATTATAGCTGAAACCGGTAATATTCAAGCCACAGCCATCCAAGGCAATCGAAAATGGAATAAAGCGCTCCAATTTGGCGCCGGCCATATACAGAGATTGATTTGGGCCGCGCACATTTGAAACATTGCCGTTTGAATTGGCCCCTACTTCCTTGGTAATCATCTTTGCTACCAAGCTTGCTGGAAGTATTTCTAACAAGCGAGCCTGAAAGTCCTTACCCAACCCAGTATTCATTTTCTGCTTAAGTTGGCCCATTTCTTCCACAATGGCAGCTAAGCGTGCGACAGGATCCACAATATCACTATGAAGATTGTAATAGGCCTGCGCAATTTGATTGCCTTCGTCACCGCTTTTATCGTCACCACGCAGCGTCATGGGCATGGCACCTAACAAGCTACCATCGGGAGCTTCTCCTTTGGAGGCTAAATAATCTCTTATTGCCCCGCCCACCACAGTAACAAAGATATCGTTTACGGTACCCAATCCCGCATTTTTTCTAATCTCAGAACAATCTGCTAGTGAAAGACCAACTGCATCCAGCGATCGATGCGCAGATATTGGGGCGTTGAAGCGAGTATCCGGCCGCTTGGCTTTGCTTGACCTTATACCGGTTATTAAATCTTTAATACCATCAACCCCACCAGAGAGGCTTTGCTTGGCATTTTTTAATGCGTAGTTAGTAACCGTGCTTCCCATGCTGCCGATATCTTTAAGTTGCTTAACTCGTCGAATTAAAGATTTGCTTATAATTTCAGTACTATCTGGCAGTCTCGAGTTGATGTGAGCACCTATATTTGCCTCCTTGTCTACGTACTCCGGACTCAAGGTATGCAGATTTCCAATCAAATGCGCGCCCGCTTCGCCATCTACCGCCGAATGGTGAAACTTCATATATAGAGCAAAACTGCCGGGGGGCAGCCCCTTGATATTATCAAGGCCTTCAATTATGTAGGCTTCCCACAACGGTTTGCTTAAATCCATTGGTCGTGCATGAATTCTAGCAATCTGAATCATAAGCTGTCGCCAATCACCGGGCTCTGGGAGAGCCAAATGACGCACATGATATTCCACATCTACATCTGGGTCTTCTACCCAAAACGGTCGATCTAAATCAATTAGACTGTGTTCCAGGCGTCGGCGGAACACCGGCGCGGTAGACAAGCGTTGAGTAAAAAATTCAATGATCGACTTAAATCGTACAAACCCGCCTTCTGCAGTTGAAGGATTGTAGATCCCCAAACCACCTACATGCATATATTGCTTAGGAGTTTCCTGGCTAAGAAACAAATTATCCATACCCGAAAGGTATTTCATAGTCGACTCCGTCAATTGCGACAAAAATTAATAAACCCGGATTATGCATTAGGGACCGTTGCGAGAAGGAAAAGAGCAAAGAAAACAAGGGCTTTCGAAGGATTATTTGGCGATGCCATAGTCACTCTATGGTGAGCGAAATAATTCGAGAAAGTCATTGTTTTCAAAGCTACTTTCATTCGTACGACTGCATGGAGCAGGAGGTAGGGCAACGCAGGAGCTGTTGCCGAGTAGATTTCTAATACATAATCCGGGATAAATTGCGATAAGCATCAATTTAAACACATAGTTGGCAAAGGGTTCAATTAATAGATTGTCGATCCTGGCAATCTACTTCAGTTCTACAAGACTGGAGAAGGGCCGATAGCGGCGAAACTTGAGTTCAAACCCTCAGAATTTTACACCGCCCCAAAGCCATAACTTTTCGGTATCTACCTTAGAGAAAGTTGTGCTGCCAGCAGAGTAATCGGCGTATTTAATACCTGCGTAATAGTGATCTCCGAAATTGCGGGAATAAACCACATCGATTTCATCGCCAAGGTCATCGCTGCCATCGGCAGCAGAAACATCTGATGAGAAATCATGATAACTAATAGACCATTTTCCTTTAGCTAATTTCCCAGTCAGCGACAAATAGATATCGTCAAGTCCTTGCACAGGCGTACCTAAAAATTGGTCAGCCCAACCATTGAACTTATGCAGAGTAGCCAACGGAGTGGCAAACGCCCCATTACCATTATCAGAACCTAGTGACTCTATGCCGAGCGTGGCATTAATCGCTGCCAACTGTATCCCTGCTTCTACGGCAAAATAGTCGGTATCGATAGCGTCATTGATCTCTTGAGTGGCGAATTCAGCCACATAGGAAACTTTTGTATTTGCCGCCTTGGTTGACCCTGCAAACCTAACTCCAAAAGTATCGTTGGAATTAGACCCAACATCATCGAGCTCAAGCAGATAAGCATAAGCGGTTAATTTGCCTAAACCTGTTTGATAGTTCGCATTTATAAGTGTGTCATTGGAATCTAAATCGGCGTCTTCTGCAAATATGCGATTGCGCTTTGTTAACTGCGAGATCTGAAGACCCCATTGATCATTAGGCTGATACTTTAGAGTGAGCCCGTCGAATGATTGGCGATCTTGCCGCCAGCCTACATGCCCCACAAAGCGATGGCTATCCAGAGTAATTATCTGCCTGCCTAATATACCCGTGAATCCACTTGACTTATATTGGATAAACCCTTGATCTAGCTCGGTTGTTTCAGGATCAGCAATTACCGAAAACTGACCGGGCTTGAATCCCGTCGGCGGTAGGCTATAGTCATCAACGCCGAATACCGAGCGGCTGTCCTCAAGTTCGATGGTCGCTGAAAAGCCGTGATACTGGTCTGTTGCATAACCTAATTTAGTACGCAAAGTCAGTGCATCTGCGTCTTCAAGCGCATTGTTTTGATCAACGGTTTCATAACGAAGCCGTAAATCGACATAGGGCTTGCCAGAGGTGAGTGCACCGGTAAAAGATTCTGCTGCAGAAACTGCGGCTAGGGTTGAGACATTAAGCACCACAACGGTAGCCATACAAATCGCTTTAAATAACTTCATGATCATTCTCTATGTAATTTTATCTAAATGTTTAAAACGTATCGATTTCTATTGACCAATATCGCTTTGCCGTGCTCCTCCAGATAAGTACCTTTGATGTTTATCCAATATGAATGTTTTCCTGTTCAAGCTGTAGTTCAATGCCTTGAATCTCTGCGACATCAGCCAAGCGGTAAAGATAATCGGCTATTGCCTGACGATACCTTAGGTGCTGCAAGTACTGATCTATCTGATCTTCAACCATAGAAAACTCCAGCTGCTTGCCCTCAATTTTCTTATGAATATAGACAACATGATACCCATATCGACTTTCAATCGGACGGCCGTGCAAGCCTTCAGGTAGCGCAAACAACTGGCGTTCGAACTCAACCACCGTCTGTCCGCTGCTGATTTGTCCCAAGGATCCTTGAGTCTTATTAGATGGACAATCTGAAAATTCAATAACTAAATCATTAAACAATGCAGGATCTTGCTGCAATTTGAGCAAGACACTTTGTGCTGTAGATTCTTGTTCAACTCTTCGGGCAATATCGTCCGGCCCGGCTGACAGCAAAATATGGCTGACTTCGAGAATAGGAGACGTTTTGAATTTTTCAAGATTTTGCTGATAATAGCGCATCGAATCCAACTCAGAAATCGGCGAGCTATGCGTATTCTTATTGATTAAATCAGCAAACGCCCGTTCTTCTTCTGCGACTTCCAACGCCTCTGATGGCTCTGGCAATTGCTGTCTTAACAATTCACGAACAACCAATGCCTGTCCGGCTTTTTGTACTGCCAGCTCTAAGCTCTCGGCTTGGTGATATTGAAGTTCGGCCGACAAGGCTGTTTGATCTATTGATTTGCCATTCACTACAATAGAAGGCAGTTCAATTTGCGGTGTCTCGGGTGCTAGCTGTGCGCTTGAACATTGACTCATAATTAATTCTCTGTTTGCGAGTTATGAAGTAGAAAGGTTGATTTCTATCGTTGTCGAACAACTTGATAGCGACGCCCCAAATACCAAATTGGCGCGCTTATCATGTGAACTAGGCGTGTGAACGGGAAAACCAAGACCATGGTCAAGCCCACCAAAACATGCAGCTTATAGATGATGCTCACTTCAGCAATATAAGCAGCGGCAGTTAGGCCTTGAAAGGTCACAACTCCCTGCGCCCAATTGGCAAGCAGCACCATGACAGAGCCGTCCATGTGTTGAGCGGAAACAAAGATAGTCAATAGCCCAAGCACTAACTGCACCAGCAACAGTAATAAAATAAAAATATCGGAACTACTGCTGGTCGCCCTAACGCGATCATTGCCTAAACGGCGCACGATTAACATTACCAGGCCGATCAAACAAATAACGCCAAACACTCCACCTGAAATCATGGCCAGAAGTTGTTTATTCGGCGTGCTTATAAAATGATGGTAGATCACTTCTGGTGTCAGCAAGCCGACCACATGCCCCATCAAAATAAACAAGACACCAATGTGAAACAAATTACTCGCCAGTCGAAAGCCTTTATTGCTCAGCATTTGGCTTGAATCTGCCTTCCAAGTATAAGCCTCGCGATCAAACCGAATCCAACAGCCAACCAGACATACCGTGAGTGCTATGTAAGGGTAAATTCCAAACAGGATTGTATTTAGATTAGACATACATTTCTCCTCTATCGTTGCATCGCTTTGCCAGTGAATTTTTCATGCCAGGTCACAGGTATTTCTGTGTTGGCGGCGGGGTTTATCGCGCTTGCACACCCTGAGCTTGCACAAGATTGCGGCCCTATCGGTTCATCGAAGCGGACTTCTTTATCTTCCCACTCTCGGTCGATGGCCTCTAGGGTATCTTCCTGTTTTTCTTTAGCAACCATGCCGCGGATCAATTCACGATCTATGTTAGCGCCTGAGAGCGTTAATAAACTGCTGAATAGCGACGCCGTGGCAGAGCCGCGTTGTTGCAATCGCTCTTCCATCAGCCCAAGAATGTGACTGACATCAGCAAGCCATTCTCTTGCGGTGGGCTCGTCTTGTTCCGATAGAAATTCTAAGAACAACGGTATGTAATCTGGCATTTGCCTGCTATCTAGATGAAAGCCTTTGCTCTTATACATCTCGAGCAGATCGACCATCGCCTGACCACGGTCGCGTGACTCACCGTGCACATGCTCGAACAACAATAGCGAGACATAGCGGCCACGTTCGAAAAGCCCGTCATACTGCTCTTGCAAATCGTACACATCCGTTGCTGACCACTCGCCGATCAAGTCATTGATGGCCTGCGTTTCGGCAGGTGGTAAGAAACGGTTATTTATAGTGACTTGTTGAAGCTCAGCCGCGTTATCGAGCAACTCCTGGGTCGGATAGTCCAGCATGCGGGCAATTACTTTTAGAATTTTCATTGACTCTTCCCCTGAACTTCGACCGCGATCATAATCTCACGTTGATTGGATTTCTTGCCACCAAACATATTTAGTTTACTGCTGCCTGTACCGCAGCCGTTGCCAAAAGTAAAACCACAACCATTTTGTTCTTCATAGGCTTCAGGAACATTAAGCTCTCGATGCCCAGTAGGAATAACAAATCTATCTTCATAGTTAGCGATGGCCAGATAACGGTACATCTCTTCGACTTGTTTCTTAGTCAGGCCGACATCATCCAGAACATCTGTATCCTCGATGCCATCAACATTTTGGCCGCGTTTATAGGCTCGCATCGCCAATAGGCGCTTTAAGGCCAAGGCGACTGGTTTTTCATCACCAGCGGTAAGCAGATTAGCAAGGTACTTCATCGGAATACGCAATGAATCAACATCTGGAATAACCCCGGATTTGCCCACATAGCCAATGTCGCCTGCTTCGGCCGCCGTTTGAATCGGGCTCAAAGAAGGCACATACCAAACCATAGGCAGCGTGCGGTATTCAGGGTGCAAAGGTAAGGCCAGCTTCCAATCGACCGCCAATTTGTACACCGGCGATTCTTGCGCGGCTTTTATTACCGAGTCGGCAACTCCGTCTTTCTTGGCTTGCGCAATTACGGCTGGATCATTGGGGTCCATGAAGATTTCCAGCTGCTTCTCATAGAGATCTGTTTCCACCGCCGTTGACGCCACCTCTTTGATGCGGTCGGCGTCGTATAATAGTACGCCCAGATAACGGATTCGACCGACACAGGTTTCGGAACACACGGTAGGCATACCTGCCTCAATACGCGGATAGCAAAAAATACACTTTTCGGACTTTCCAGACTTCCAGTTGTAGTAAATCTTTTTGTATGGACAACCACTGATACACATGCGCCAACCGCGACATTTATCTTGGTCAATAAGAACAATGCCGTCCTCTTCGCGTTTATATATAGCGCCCGACGGGCAAGATGCCACGCAGGTCGGATTCAAACAGTGCTCACACAAGCGCGGCAGGTACATCATGAAAGTATTTTCATACTGTCCATAAATTTCTTTTTGCACGTTATCAAAATTTTTGTCTTTGCTTCTTTTTTCGAATTCGGTGCCGAGAATCTCTTCCCAGTTAGGCCCCCATTCAATCTTCTGCATACGCTTGCCAGTGATTACTGAACGCGGCCTGGCAGTAGGTTGATGCTCAGATTCCTTGGCGGTATGTAGGTGTTGATAGTCGTAGTCGAAGGGTTCGTAATAGTCATCAATTTCTGGCAAATCTGGGTTAGCAAAAATATTTGCTAATACGCGAAACTTGCCACCAACGCGTGGCTGAATGTCGCCGTTGGATGATCTACTCCAACCACCATTCCACTTATCTTGGTTCTCCCATTCTTTTGGATAGCCAATACCGGGTTTGGTCTCTACATTATTAAACCAGGCATATTCCATCCCTTCTCGTGAGGTCCAAACATTTTTGCAGGTAATGGAGCAGGTGTGGCAGCCGATACATTTATCGAGGTTTAATACCATGCCAACTTGTGCGCGTATTTTCATAATAAGCCTCTATATTTCGGTGGGTAAAGGTTGTGGTAAAACATCGCCATCTGGGCCATCTAACCAGTCAACTTTGTCCATTTTTCTGACCACTACAAATTCATCACGATTCGAGCCTACGGTTCCGTAGTAGTTAAAGCCCCACGACTGCTGTGCGTAGCCACCTATCATGTGCGTGGGTTTCATAACGGTTCGTGTTACTGAGTTATGATGCCCTCCTCTGGTGCCAGTGGTCTCCGAACCGGGGATGTTGATAATCCGCTCTTGGGCGTGATACATCATGACCATGCCTTGCATCACTCGTTGGCTGACCACTGCACGGCAAGCGATTGCGCCATTGGCATTAAACACTTCTACCCAATCGTTATCTTCGATATTGGCGCTCTTGGCATCAATCTCGCTTAACCAAATAATGGGGCCGCCGCGCGACAGAGTTAGCATCAAAAGATTGTCGGAGTAGGTACTGTGAATTCCCCATTTTTGATGCGGCGTTATCCAATTCAATACTATTTCGGTATTGCCGTTACTCTTCTTACCTTTTACCGACTCAATAGTGCGCGTATTAATGGGTGGTCGATACGATACAAATTGCTCACCGAATGCTCGCATCCATTTATGATCTTGATAAAACTGTTGTCGGCCAGTAATGGTGCGCCATGGAATATATTCATGCACATTGGTATAGCCAGCGTTATAACTGACGTGCTCGTCCTCTAGGCCCGACCAAGTAGGCGATGAAATAATCTTTCTTGGTTGCGCCTGAATATCTCTAAAGCGAATTTTTTCATCCTTTTTCGGCATTGCCAGATGAGTATGATCTCGACCGGTAAGTTCACCCAACGCCGCCCATGCCTTAACCGCAACCGCGCCATTGGTTTCTGGCGCCAGTGATAAGACGACTTCCGCTGCATCAATAGCACTTTCAATTTTGGGTTGGCCCTCACCAACTCCCTCATCTAACACGCTATGGTTCAGCTGACGTAGAAACTCAACTTCTTCATCGGTGTTCCAGCCAATGCCTTTTCCGCCATTACCCAATTTTTCGAGCAGCGGGCCAAGCGAAGTGAATTTTTTATAGATGTTTGGATAGTCACGTTCAACAACCATAATATTAGGTGCCGTTTGGCCGGGAATCAGTTCGCACTCCCCCTGCTTCCAGTCTTCAACATCGAAGGGTTGAGCTAATTCACCAGGCGTGTCATGTAATAGCGGCACGGTTACTACATCTTTTTCCACCCCGAGCTCACCGACTGAAACTTCTGAAAATTTCTTGGCAATGCCCTTATATATCTCCCAGTCAGACCTTGCTTCCCATGCAGGGTCGACAGCGGTTGATAATGGGTGAATAAACGGATGCATGTCCGATGTGTTCAAATCGTCTTTTTCATACCAGCAGGCAGTCGGCAATACGATATCCGAGTACATGCAAGTTGATGACATGCGGAAATCTAAAGTCACCACAAGGTCAAGCTTGCCTTCGGCGCCTTTATCTACCCACTCTGCTTCTTCAGGTTTAAAACCGCCTTGAACACCTAAGTCTTCATTCATTACCCCGTTCTTAGTGCCCAATAGGTACTTCAGCATGTACTCATGCCCCTTGCCGGAAGATCCCAACAAGTTAGATCGCCAAATAAATAGATTTCTGGGAAAGTTCTTAGGATCATCTGGAGCTTCGCTGGCAAATTTTAAATTGCCGCTTTTCAGTTCCTGAACCACGTAATCCTTAGGGTCCATTCCAGCAGCTTCGGCATCTTTTGCCACCTGCAATGGGTTTCGATTCAATTGAGGCGCTGATGGCAACCAACCCATGCGCTCAGCCTTAATATTGTAATCCAGCATATGCTCTGGATAGTCTGACTTATTTGTCATTGGCGATAACACCTCATGGATGCTTACTTTTTCATGTCGCCATTGAGAGCTGTGATTATAGAAAAATGAGGTCGAATTCATTTGGCGTGGAGGTCTACTCCAGTCCAAACCGAAGGCAAGTGGCAACCAACCCGTTTGCGGGCGTAACTTTTCCTGGCCTACATAGTGCGCCCAGCCGCCGCCTGACTGCCCTACACAACCGCACATCATAAGCATATTGATCAAACCACGATAATTCATATCCATGTGGTACCAGTGATTCATCGCAGCGCCTACGATAATCATAGATTTACCTTTAGTTTTATCTGCGGTTTCAGCAAACTCACGCGCAATACGAATTACCTTGTCACGCGCAACACCGGTTATTTTCTCCTGCCATGCAGGCGTGAACGGTGCGTCGTCATCAAAATCTGCAGCGACATTGCCGCCACCCAAACCACGATCTATTCCATAATTTGCGATCAATAAATCATAGACAGTAGCTACCTTGGCAGTCGAGCCATCAGCCAGAGTAATTAACTTGCACGGCACGTTACGAGCCAGAATCTCTTCCTGTTCACACGACACCCAATGTTGATTAGTTTTGTCAGCGGCAAAATGCGGAAACGATACCGAGGCAACATCATCACCAATCAGCGAAAGCTTAAGCTTTACATCATTACCGTCTTTGCCCTCTTTAGCTTCAATATTCCATTTGCCCTTTTCACCCCATCGGTAGCCAATGGCACCTTGCGGCGAGACTAAATCACCGCTGTTCTCATCAAACGCCAATGTTTTCCATTTGGGGTTATTTGTTTGACCAAAATCGTCATCAAGATCAGAAGCTCGCAAGAAACGACCCGCCGAATAGCCACCCTGCCCCTCGTCACCCTCATAGTCTTCCAATACAACTAGCATTGGCATATCCGTGTAACGACGCACATAATCCGTGAAGTATTCGCTTGGATTATCTAAATGAAACTCTTTAAGAATCACATGCCCAAAAGCCATTCCTAAGGCCGCATCGGTGCCTTGCTTGGGATTGAGCCACTCGTCGGTTAATTTGGACACTTCGGCATAGTCGGGCGTGATTGAAACTGTTTTTGCGCCTTTATAACGAACTTCGGTAAAGAAGTGAGCATCCGGAGTTCGTGTTTGTGGAACATTAGAGCCCCAGGCAATTATGTAGTTAGAGTTATACCAATCGGCTGACTCTGGCACATCGGTCTGCTCGCCCCAAGTCATGGGCGACGCTGGCGGCAGGTCACAATACCAATCGTAGAAGCTCATACAAACCCCACCAATAAGCGACAAATAGCGTGAGCCAGCGGCGTAGGACACCATGGACATGGCTGGAATCGGCGAAAAGCCGATAATTCTATCAGGCCCATATTGCTTAGCTGTATAGACATTTGACGCCGCAATAATCTCATTCACTTCATCCCAATTTGAACGAATGAAGCCACCCATGCCACGCTTAGACTTATATGAGGTTGCCTTAACTGGATCCTCAACGATAGATTGCCATGCATCGACTGGAGACATGGTTAAACGTGCCTCGCGCCACAGCTTAAGTAATGGTTTGCGTACCTTTGGGTACTTCAAACGATTGGCGCTGTACAAATACCAAGAGTAACTAGCACCACGCGGGCAGCCGCGAGGTTCGTGATTAGGTAGGTCAGGTCGGGTTCTAGGGTAGTCGGTTTGTTGCGTCTCCCAGGTTACCAAGCCATTCTTAACATAAATCTTCCAACTGCAAGAGCCGGTGCAATTCACCCCGTGGGTTGATCGAACTATCTTGTCGTGCTGCCACCGTTGGCGATAGCCGTCTTCCCAAGATCGGTCTTCATTGCTCACCTCGCCGTGACCATCGGAAAATTCGTATTGTTTTTTCTTGAAAAACTGTAGCCTGTCGAGAAAATGACTCATGGGTTGCTCCTGCTAAGAGAGTTGTGTGTTGTATGGCTCGGTCTGTTTGTCTAACTAACTATCTAACCACTATGGATTGTAAAATTCCCCGTTCTTGCGCAGATAGAACCACCAGTTCACTACAACACATACTGAGTAAAACGCGGCAAATCCAATCAATGCCACTTCGGGGGTGGTGGCTTTGATTTGCTCACCTATAACTTGCGGTATGTAAAACGCGCCATAGGCAGCAACTGCAGAAGTCCAGCCTAAAACCGGGCCTGCTTGCTCTTTTGGAAATACCATAGCAATGGTTCTGAAAGTAGAACCGTTGCCAATACCAGTCGCTGCAAATAACACAAGAAATAAGATAAAGAACTGCACAAAATACTCCTCAGGGGTGGCCGAACTGTAAGCCGCTTTCATGTAGTAGGCGACTCCCAAGGCACTGGCAACCATGATCACAGAGCAGACTTGCGTGACTAAAGCACCACCAATTTTATCTGATATCCAACCACCAACCGGTCGAATCAAGGCACCAATAAAGGGCCCCATCCAGGCAAACATCAATGCGCTTGGGCCATTTGGGTTGATAACATCATGTGTTAGATTTCCGTCTACCATTACATGGCTATAACCAAAAATAACTTTTATTGCCAACGGAAATGCCGCTGAAAAGCCAATAAAGGAACCAAAGGTCATGGTGTAAATCACACTCATAACCCATGTGTGCTTATTTTTAAATATTTGATACTGATGCCCCAAGCTGGAGCCAATGCCGCCTGGCAATAGTCGCAGCAAGATCACTGTTGATGTAACTACAATTAACAAAACTATTTCTTTGGGAACCCCAAAACCAGATCCATTTGCACTTTCTGGAAGAAGCAACCAGAGACCGAAAATCGCGGTCATAAAACCTATGATCAACATCATGCTTATCTTAGAAAATGCGCCAATAGGGCTACCTATATCAGGGGATATTTCATTGGTTCTGATATTGTTCATGCCGAACCAACCCGCGAATGCTAGAGGCACTAGAAATAACAGCCAAACAAATCCGGCATTTTGAATCCATGTTTCTGAGCCAGCTTCAATCTTGCCTATTAAAGTACCGCTGGAATTAATCAGAGTCATAGAATCACCCCCCAGAGCACCAAAAGCACCAAAGGTCATGAACAACGGCACCAGTATCTGCATGGATGTCACACCGAAGTTACCTAAGCCCGCGTTTAGCCCCAAAGCCAAGCCTTGTTGCTTCTTGGGAAAGAAAAAACTAATGTTCGACATTGAGGATGCAAAGTTTCCGCCACCAAAACCAGACAGTAAAGCTAGACCCTGAAAGACCCACAGCGGCGTGTTTTGGTCCTTCAATGCGATACCAGCTCCAATCGCTGGAATCATTAGCAATGCGGTGGTAAAGAAAATCGTGTTGCGACCGCCGCACAACCTGATAAAGAAGCTGCTCGGTATACGCAAGGTGGCGCCGGTTAAGCCTGCGATTGCCATCAAAGTAAATAATTCAGACTTTGCAAATGGGAAGCCGAGGTTCAGCATTTGAACCGTAATCACGCCCCAGTACAACCAAACGGCAAAACCGCATAACAAGCTTGGTATTGAAATCCACAGATTTCGGTTGGCGATTTTTTTGCCTTCCTTATTCCAGAACTCGGTATCCTCTACATCCCACTTTTTAATATCGCTCATTACTAGCCTCTAATTTTAAATTCTGTATAAGTTGTTGCTGCATCATTTGTGTTTACGCTTGTGGACTACCAAGCAACTCACTGTCTTTATTAAGTTGAATAATGGAGTAGTTCATCCACAGCATGCAGGACGCTACCAAACCGAATAGAAGCATGAAACAAGAGCTTCTTATATTAGTAAAATCGGAAAGCAGTCCAAATATAATTGGTAATGTAAAACCGCCTAGCCCGCCGATAACACCGACCATACCGCCGACTGAGCCCATGTTGTCGGGGTAATAATCATGAATAATGCGATACACGCTAGCTTTACCTACTCCTTGTGCGATACCAACCACAAACACTAAGGCTGTAAAAATCGGCAAGGTGAGGCCAATATCAAAACTAAAGTCTCCTTCAATGCCATGGATAGTCATACTGGTTGGTGGGTAAGACAAAAAGAACAGGCAGGCCATTGAAACCCAAAAAACCCACCAATTCACCTTGCGAGCCCCAATTTTGTCTGAGGCAAATCCACCAGCCGCCCTAATCAATCCCGACGGTAGGGTAAATACCATGGTGATAAACGACGCTGTGGTCAGATCCAAGCCATATTCGCCTACATAGTATTTTGGCAACCACAGCGCCAAGGCTACAAAGCCACCAAATACAAAATAGTAATAAAGACCAAAGCGCCATACCCTTAGTTCTTTAAGGGGCCGCAATTGGTCAGCCAGCGATTTATGTTCACCTGATTTAGCGCGAGCTTCCTGCTTGGGGTCATTTGAAGTGAATAACCAAAAAGCGATAGCCATTACAAACATGGCTATTGAATAAACTTTTGGAACCATTTGCCAACCGGCAGCAACAACAATCATTGGTGCAACAAGGTTAGTAATAGCCGCGCCAGCATTACCAGCACCGAAGATACCCATTGCGGTGCCCTGTTTTTCGTCCTCAAACCACGCTGAAGTATAGGCGATGCCAATCGCGAAAGAGCCACCAGCTAGGCCAACAAAAAGCCCAGCTAAGAGGTATTGCCAATATTGACTGGCAAACGCCAGGCTATAAGTAGCTATGGCAACAAATATCATTTGAACAAGGTAGACGATTCGACCACCATAGCGATCGGTTAAAATTCCCAACGGAAGTCGTGTGAGTGAACCGGTTAATATAGGCATTGCGACCAATACCCCGAATTGAGTATCCGACAAGCCAAGTTCTTGCTTAATTTTAATGCCGATGATTGAAAACATCGTCCAAACCGCGAAATTACAAGCGAATGCCACAGTGCTCATGGTTAAAGCTGAGTACTGTTTTTGCCTATGCGTTGCCATCGAAGCTACCTCATTGATTATTAGTGGCCAGAGGGTAGGTTTGACTAGTGACAAGGGAATTGATCTAGATCAAGATTCAGAAGTCACGCACAGCTAAGCTAGCCAAGAACTACCACTAAAGTAGTAGTAATTAAAAAGCACTTAAGTTATTGTTTTACATTACTTTAGTTGATAAATACTCATGGTTTTTCCTAGTTGGCCATAGCAGCAACTTTTAAGTGGTAGTTTTTACCTAATTCCTTAACCTAGAAACCGCAGTTGAAATAGATGATCCGAACAATTAACAAGCCTACAGCGGCCATGGAGCAATCAAAGCATATTTCTCTAGTAACCCGCGGTGGAATCGTGATGAGCTTTATCGTGGCGTTGGCCCTGCTGGGTATGATGAGCTCAATGTTAGTATCCGAGAGCCTGGATGGCGATGCCGCCAACATCAATGCCGCAGGTGCCCTGCGAATGCAGTCAGTTCGTCTATCTCGCAGTCTTGTAACAGAACAAAACCACCTATCCATTACCGCTGCACCGGATGTTGCTCAGGAATTAAGCGATTTCAAGCAGCGCCTCAGTCGATTGGAAGTAAATCTCGGCCAACAGCTTCAAAATGATGAAATTCGCATTGCGCATGCCGCTCTAACTAAGCAATGGCTAAAAATAGACCAGGCAATAAATACCGATCCAACACCATTTTCTACCGACTTTACACAGGTCGATCAATTCGTGGAGACCATTGACCAACTGGTGCTAGTTCTTCAGCAGCAATCGGAAGTCAAAATTCGAGCCTTGAGAATTATTCAAATTACGTCCATGTTTCTGATTGTACTAACGGCTTTTATAGCCGTTAGTAAGATCAATAAATCCATTGTAAGACCCATGAATAATTTGGTTAGAGCCGCCAGCGAAGCAGGCAAAGGTAATTTTAGTGTCAAAACAGACAATAGAGACAACAACGAAATAGGCTTATTGGCGCGAACCTTTAGTGATATGTCGGCACAGCTACGAGCCATGCATGATCAATTCGAAGAACGGGTCCAAATAAAAACCAGCAGCTTGGAGCAACGCAATAAATCTCTAGAGCTATTATATCTAACAACTCATAATTTGGTACGTTCGAAACAAGATGGAGGTTATCAGGACCTGATTCAACATATGGAGGAAACTCTCGGTCACGGTAAAATAATGTTGTGCATCGATGATGCTATCGCCAACGCCAATACAGCCAAGCACCTTCAGCCTATAAGCAGTTCCACCTCTGCCTTGCATTGCCAATCAGGTGTCGAAAATTGCACAGACTGTCTAAGCAAAAAAAAGCATGGACACCAGTTTGGAATCGCGAAAAATGATGACACGTTTGGCTTCTTACGATACTTCACAGAGACCAAGTTAGTTCTTGAACCGTGGCAAAACCAACTATTGCAGACCATTGCAGATAATATCGCTGTGTCTATCAGCCTTGATCGAAAACGATCTCAAGAAGCTCTAATTGCGCTACAAGAAGAGCGGACTGTCATAGCCAGAGAACTGCACGATTCACTAGCCCAATCATTGTCTTATCTGAAAATGCAAACCAGTGTTCTAGCCAAACAATTAAGCAAAGACCTGCCACGCTCTGCCATCGACGAAACTATTGGGGGAATTCGTGATGGTCTCAGCGATGCCTACCGACAATTGCGCGAGCTGTTAACAACCTTTCGTTTACAAGTCGAGGGTGCCTCGCTTGAAAGCGCGTTAAAGGCCACGGCCGTTGAGTTTTCCCACAAATGCCAACATCCGGTGGAGCTGAACATTCAGATCGCTTCTATGGCATTGTCGGCCAACCAACAAATTCACATATTACAGATTATTAGAGAAGCACTTTCCAATATCCAACGCCATGCTCAAGCCAGTGAGGCACACATTCGTCTACAGCAATCAGGCAACACAATAAACCTTAGCGTCTCCGATAATGGTAAGGGCTTTGACTCCATTAAGTCCACAAAATTCCAATACGGGATTTCAATAATGAATGAGCGCGCTGAATCCTTGGGATCGAAACTTACGATAAACTCAAGCTTGGAAAAAGGCACGGATGTACAGCTCGATTTTGTATCCACCGCTATTCAATCCGACCTCAATCACACGTCAACTTTAGCCGACCCTACCCTATCTTCCTGAGGCAAAAATCATGATTAGCATTCTATTAGTAGATGACCATCCTGTGCTACGCAGAGGCATAATCCAATTAATTAACCTCGAAGATGAGCTACAGGTAATATCAGAAGTTAGCACCGGTGAAGAAGCAATCACCAGCTCGCTGCAAGTCGAAGCCGACATTGTACTGCTTGATCTGAATATGAAAGGTCTGAACGGCATCGAAACTTTGGTGGCTCTAAAACAGGCAGGCATTAAAAGTAAAATAGTAATTTATACCGTTTCAGATAATGAAGCAGATGTAGTGCAAGCGCTGAGAGCTGGCGCTGATGGATACATTCTTAAAGATTCCGAGCCTGAAGAGCTTATAGAACACATACATAAAGTGGCAAACGGCGAGCTTGCAATCAGCAGCCCGCTAACCCAAGTACTGGCAAACGTATTCAGGCCTGTCGCAGCGCAAGATGAAGTATTGCACACACTAACCAATCGAGAACGCCAGATATGGCGGTTTATCTCGCAAGGCAAGAGCAATAAGGCCATCGCCAGAAAGTTGGACATAGCCGAAACCACCGTCAAAGTTCATGTCAAAAACCTGCTTAAAAAAATTCACTTTAAGACACGCATTGAGGCGGCGCTGTTTGCTGTTGAAAATAACCTCTTCTAAAGTTTTGAGATGTGAGGTTAGGCCGGGCTTAAACCTCAATCGATTAACGACTCGGCATCACCCACAATGTCTCCGACGTAGGTATTTACCTGAGAGATAAGCTGGTACCGCTCGTCTTTACTGATATTCAGCTCTGAGAGAGTGTCGAACAAGATATCTACAAACGTGCTGAAGTGAGAGGTCTTTATCCCTTTGCCTTGATGTGCGTGGCTTAGGTTAATGTCCGAATACTTAGCCGGGCCACCAAGTGCAATACAGAAAAACTCCTTCTGCATATTCTTAAGCTGCTGCATTGGTATATCACGGAAAAAGTTATTCAAACTTTCTTCTGCCAGCACCTTTTCATAGAACGATTCGACTAATTTATTAACTCCGGTCTCGCCACCAACTCGCAAATACAATGAATCATTGTTTTCTACCATTTTTCTCTCCACGGACCTTGGTCCTTAGAACAGCCCCGCTAAGCGAAATATCTTAGCTCATACACAAAGTTGAATCTTCGGTTCAAATTCGCTGTCATTTATCCTAAAAGCCGTGTTAAGCGCAAAGAAAATGCGCGAGCTTCCTCCTTTCGACTGAGGCTTCTAGGAATATCGAATTATAAATCGAGGCGCACTACTGATATTGACCTATGTCAACCAGATCGAAATGCTTGCCTAGGTTCAAGCAAAGCTATCCCCGTACCCCATCGATACGTGGTGATAACAGCACGATACTGAAATAAGAAACAAACAAAAGAAATGCAGCGCCCCATAAGTAGCCGGCTAACCGAATTGCCGTTAGATAAAAGTCTGGGCTTGCTAGCGGCAAAAACACTCGGACAACGGCGGCCAATAAAATTAACACGAAAACTGCTGTAATAAGTTTTGTAGGATTATTCAGGTCTCTCGCTGTATGGCCCAAACTCACTCGCGCCATCATTCCAACCGTAATAAGCCCCACACCGCCCACCAATATTGCGTGCAAGCCAGGCACCCTCATTTGCGAATAATATGCTGAGAGCCCCACCAATACGACACCAATAATCAAGAAGTAGTAACCAACATGCAGCACCCAAATCAGCGGTTTAGTGGCAATTCGCCAATGAAACCAAGCCGCTACTCTGGCTGAATGAATTATCGCTACCGCCAAGGCTGCGGCAAACACAAGATGGTTGGAAACTGTTGCGCCATAGCGAAAAGTGATATCCAGTACGGCAAAGCTAGCAAAGCTGATTACCGAGGCTATCTCCAGCCATAGCCACTTCTTTGGGGAATAAATTCCATTCAAACCATTGGCACTAAACATGGGAAAAACGCGTCCAGCAATAATAATTATCAGTAACAGCTGAAGATAGAACGCAATTGGTATAGCCAGCACTGCAATTTGTGCGTCGCCAACGCCCAAAAGATCGGCATGCAATAGAATATTCGAAATCGCTAATATTGAAACAATCACCACCACGAATAAATTTCGATAATTGCCACTAGCAACTATCGGCAATGCAATTGAAATTGCTAAATACACAAAAAAAGCAGCGTTACAAAAGGCAACATACCAGCCATAGCCATCACCGAGAAAAGGCAATATCCGTGCGCCCAACCAGATCAAAAGTAACATCGCTAAGGGCCACCCCTCTAAGGTGGTGCGGCCAGTCCAGTTATTGACAGCCGTCAGTAAAAAGCCAGCGATAACGGCACCGACATAGCCGTAGACCATTTCATGCATGTGCCACGTGAGCGCTGGAAAATAAGCCAGCGATGTAGCCGGCACTTGGCCGCTAAACAACAAGGTCCAATACACTATTGCAACTGCTGCAAGGCAGGCAGCACTTAAAAAGAAAGGTCTAAAGCCCTTCGAGAACGGGACCCAGGCTTGTGATTCTTTCGGGATTTGCGGGGACATAAAGTTAGGCTCTTCTACAATCTCTGTGAGCAGCACACTTTACTATAAACGGCAGTCCCAACTAAGTTTTTTAACTGGTTTTTAGAATTTTGCTATCGTCATCAAACTGTGCCTTCACAGCAAGTAAAAAATGCAATCTAGAATTGAGCACGATAACCAATGCTTAAAAAATAGCTATTATTATTTTGGTCTATGCCCGATGAAATCTCATCTAGCCATTCGTAACCAAAATCAAGCTCAAACTTCATCCATCGTCTAAAACGATAATCTAAACGCAAAGAAGGCTTGAACAACCAACGAGAATCATCGTCAAACGCATCTTCTCTAAAATCAACTCTCATCCTTGGGTTTAAACGCCATTTATTACCGATTCTGACTCGCCAGCTACTGTTGAGGGTGTAAACCTGCGAGTTAGACCGGTCAGAGTAACGCAGCCCCAGAATCAAGCTGTCATTTTCATACAACAGGCTGTTTGCAACCAACTGCGTTGCATACATATATTCCACCCCAGTACCCTCGATTGCCTCCACCCCACCTGACGCCACTGTATCACCAAACTCTGTAGCGGTTACCTCGCCGGTTATCTGCCATCGTTTATTTAGTTGATGGGTTAGTCCAAGCGTACCTGACTTGCTTTTCGCTGTACGATCCGTTGCCAACAGCAACAAATCGTCTTCATCGTAACGACCAATTAGCTCATCCAATGATTCAACACCCTGCCCTTGTATGGAATTTGTTGTGATTAATATCGGGCTATTCCTATAATCCAACACCAAATTCAGCGATGTCGAATCAGTTAGTTTTTTGTTGTAAACCAACAAAAATATATTCAA
>Ga0316189_10001943_pt1 | contig 20408 bp, 15 predicted proteins | sample LowCovwburrow_MG_FD_204930 | JGI IMG/M metagenome (GOLD analysis project Ga0316189, IMG submission 204930) | Coastal sediment microbial communities from Maine, United States - Lowes Cove worm burrow | ecosystem: Environmental > Aquatic > Marine > Coastal > Sediment | place: USA: Maine... | reverse complement strand
GGGATTGTGCCCGGTAACGCGGTCCTTTACCGCCAGAACGGTGGTCGGGGCCTCGGCATGCTTAAAAAACAGGGAGTCATGGCCCACACATAATCCCAGCAAAATGTTAAATTCGGTTTTTGAGCTGTTCAGCAGCTTGGCCTGGAAAATTGGGTTACACATGGCCTCGTCCGTACCCTTGTATATTTTGTCATCATCGCTGAGTCCGATCGTATCTTTGGAGGTTCGGCCCGCCTTACAGAGCACGGAAACCACTTCAAAGCCGCGATCTTCAAGAATCTGCTCTACAATTCCGGCTTCTTTTGCCAGGCCGATGCAAAAGGCCAGGCCCAGCCTCGCAAAGTTCATTTTTTGGGCAAACTCACATATCTCGACGATACGGGTCTTGGTAGGCTGCATGACATATGGTTTCTGATCCCGGTTGGCATAGCAGTCGGCCTCCTGGATAGAGGCCTTGCGTGCAAATTCATAAGTATTCGGTGACTCGTACTCCTTGTTCGCTTCGATTAGAATTTCTTTCTGAGTCAGGGTAGGGCAGTTTTTTGAAGCCTTTCCCTCATGGGTCATACAGATCCTTTCCTGGGTCTCAAGCCCGCATTCGGCGCATTTACTGTAGGATTTTCCTTTTGACTCCGGCACGGCAGCAGCTCCTTTTCTGGCAATATATGATCAAGTTTAAATTCAAGCTCGAGATTAAAATTAGGCGATTATTGAAATTTGTGCAAGGAATTTGTTACGCGCTGGATTAGAATAATTGCAAACAGGTAATTATCTGAATCAGTTGGAGTTTGGATTCAATGGCGACATATAGGATATACATCGCGAAAACTATCCCTGTACCGAAAAAAAATCTGCGCCGCCTGAAAAGCGTCGGAACCAAAAAGTACCCCAACCTGAATTGGGTGCCTGTATGAAAAATTCGGAGATTATTGGTTGCACCATAAACTAGTTCGGCTGCTTAATTTTGAAATTGTTTATGGAAATAGACTATTCCCTCTAATGCCGATCCCATACCGTGCTTTCATTCTTACATGGTCTGTGATATGGAAAAATTGCTGACATTAGTAGCGTTTCCCTTTCGCATCTCTTTATGACCGACAGGCCTATCGATGAAACGAAGAGATCTTTTTAAATTAGGAATTTTCAGCGTTCTGGCGGCAACGGCAGGCACCGGTTTTCATAAAATCTATAAGCACCACACCGGCGTCAAAGAGATTTTCGAATTTCCGGCCCCGATTCTTCGTAAAATATCTAGTCCCGTGGATGCAATTGGCGACAAAATCATATCTTTGAGCCAACAGATGATTGCCACTTTGAGGTATTATTCAGTAGTCGGCTTTTTTTCCAAAGCCTTTTTGAGCAGAGGGCTGGCGGCTCCCCAGGTGGGGGTCTCGAAGCGACTGATCGTCTGCGGTATCCATGGAGAGATCAAAGTGCTTCTCAATCCTGAAGTCGTTGAAAAGCACGGGACCTATTGTGGTTACGAAAATTGCCTCTCCTTGCCGGACACTGAACGAAAAATACTCAACCGACCCAATTTTATCAAAGTGAAATATAAAGGTCTTGACGATAGGGATAATGAATTGGTGGCTACGAATGGATATGCGGCGTTGCTGACTCACGAAATCGATCACTTGAACGGTATCCTTTTAATCGATTATGAACATGCCGGCCTCGACACCTGAAGAACTAAGGGCCTGCATCGCAGCTGATGCTCAAACAAGCCCATCGACATATTTGGCAGACGACTCTTTTGCCGCCTGGTGCTATGACCATCTATCAGTAAGTGAGGCACGTTCCGCCTTTGAGCGGGATGCCGACCCGGATGAATGCGAACAATGGGACCTTACAGCGTTGGAGTGGAAGGCCCAGGTGGAAATGGCCATAATAGCGCTTACGGCGGCGGCAGGGATGAATGTTTAGATTGTCGCCGGCACAAACTTGATTCGTAATCGTCCAACCACTAAGCCCCCAAGCTTTTTCCGAGACTATGCTCGGAAAAAGTGGCCCTTGCGGGGCAGCCGGCAGACTGAAAATTTATTGCCGCTAATTATAGGTTTCAGGTGTCGGGTATAAATTTGCAGAATTCGATAATTGAGGGACAATTAAAGGATGTTTAGATCCTTATATTCGAAATTAGCGGCCGTGTTAACCGGCCTGTTTTGCCTGGTGGGGCTGGCCAATATAGCGGTGACCATGTTTTCCTTTGCGCCGAAACCGGAGTCTTCCCAAGCTAAACCTCTGACCCGAAAAAGTTCGTCAAAAGCAAATCGAGCAATCTGTGCAGTTTGGCAAAGGAAAAATATTTTTTGGCGATTTCAAAATTGGTGTTAACCATTTTCTCCCTGTGCTCCGTTGATTCCAGCGCCTTTCTGACTCTTTGTACTGTTTTTCGGGTCAGATATCCGTCCATGGCGATTAAATCAAATTCCTTGGGTTCAATATCACGTACGAAAATGGCGTAGCGATTGATCAGCAAAGGCTTTTTAAAATAAACGGCTTCCAGAAAGGCGTTACCAAAGCCTTCATAGAGGCTCGGATACGTGACAAAATCAGAATGGGGATATACATCCCACAAGGTATATAGATCCTTGCGATTTACATCCGGGTTCAAGGGGTCGGAAATCCGCAGGTTCAAGGTGCGCAGGTCCACTCCCCGATTCCCGGCATGATCCTTCAGCCATTCGGCATATTCAAGCCCTTCATCCCCTGTTTCGTGGGAAATTACCAGCTTATACCGCGGATCACCCAACTCTTCGACCAGCTGAATTGCATGTTCGATTCCTTTGCGCTGCACCACTCGGGTGGGTTGCAGTATGACAACATCGTCGGCCTCCAACCCGATGTTTTTCCGGAAGTCCTTTGTCTTTTCTCTATCCACATCCGGCGGATTTTCAAAGTCCAGCACATTGGGAATAACGATCGATGTGATGCCCGTACGCAGGGCCAGTTCTTCCTGGGCAGTCGAATTAATCACCACATGTTCGATGTTGGGCAGGTTTGGGGGAAAAGCCATTCGCAGATAATCTCCGACGGCATTGACTGAAAAGCGGGTCCGCTCCCAGTAAAAGTCATGATGGTGGGCGATGGTAGGAATCTGGGTTTCGGCGATAAGTTCGGTTAAAGCGATGCCCAGCGGGATGTGCATCGGGATGGTCAGGATATTTTGTGCAACCAACAGGTCAATATTGTATGTTTTGATAAATTCATTGAGTTGCTTTTTCAAATAGGTTTTTAATTCGTAAATAGCATCCGTGACCGCAGGGTCGCGCCGTTTCTTGCCAAAAATCTGCCCGTCGATCCAGCAGTTTTTTTCGTGTTGAAAAGAAGCTTCGGGAACCAGAAAGCTGTGATCCGGATTACGGTCCAATAGTCCGGCAAACCAGAAATAATTGTGACCAGCGCTTTTTAATACCTGAGCCCACTTGCTGGCTTCCAAAGTAACCCCGTCGGTTCCTGAAAACCTGGTGGACACGAAACCAATATTTTTTGTCATCCTTATAGATTATCCCCCTGTATGACCATCCTCACTCCCGGTGAATATTTTAACAGATCGCGTATCGCATCGGCAGTGAGGCTGACCGCGGCATAGCCGGCAGCGGTCTTCACTGCACTGCTGGCAGGAAAAACAGTCTTTACACGGCTTTTTTTTAGGACGCCGGCCGGATTCCTGCGGGACAAATACTTTGCCCTTTAATCCGGGTACTGTTACAAAGGTCATCCTCATCCTCCATCGCCGTGGGATCAGGCCCGTCGCCGGCATTTCTTACTGCCATAATGCTCTACTCTACTCAACAATCCCCGAAAGAGAACGGGGATTCATTTTTAACCGTACGTGATTGCATGGCTTATTATCCTGAACGAACAGGTGTCTAAGTTAAGCACTCGTCTAACCAATACAAGCGCTATTGATACCACATAGTACTATTTTTGGATGCTCACATTCATTTAAGCGGACAGATTCTGTTATTATTTTTTTGGCCTACTAAATCGGTTTATTCGGAATCGAGCCACCCGGATGGTTCTTTTTGCAGAATTTCTCAAGCATACCGCCGATCACGAGGCATTCTAACCCAAAGGGCAGATAACCTCCATAACCTAGTAGCGGCATTTCAAAAATTAGAAATCGATGAACCAGAGGTACACTGTACTCCCATTTTGCCAGGCTGAAATAGTTCCACATTTCCCAGAAAAAGCCGCAAGCCAATGCGGCCAATGCTGCGGCAACCGCACCCCGCCAGTCTCCGGCTGCCATTTCCGAAAGAACATGACGTTCTTGCATGAATGCCTGCAGGCAGACGAGGATCAGAAGGGGAGATACCCACAGAAGAGGGAATAACTGGTTGGGCCAGATACCGATTCCAGCCAGTCCGGCGGCGGCCAGAAAAAGAATGCAGACTGCTGATTTGCGCGGATTGGACAATCTGATGGGACGCATGTCGCCGTATCCCAGCGTTATCCACTTTGTGGATTGCAGCCATTGTTTGGTGCTCATCACTGCCGGCAACACGGTGGCAAAAGACAAGGTCGCATACCAAAAATAGGCCCAGGGGCTGAACTCAACGCCTGTGTAATACCAGTTTTGAACAAAGCGGTTCAGGTACTCAAAAAACCACCAGAAAGCGGCGCTCACCGGGAAAAGCAGCAGGAAAAATCCCGGCCGGTCCGTCATCAGACTGTGTCCCGTTCGGCGGAAACATAACGCATTGATCACCACGATATAAGAAAACCACAATGGGCTGAAGGTATGCGGCTGATACGGGATGAACCAGGAAAAGCGGGTCCACGCCAGGATCCAGGCACCAGTGCCGCCGGCTAAACCAATCCATCCCCACCGGGGGAACGGTTTTGGGGCAAAATCAACGGCCTTTTGGGGTCTTTTTTTATACCCCTGGATTCCTTGGATGGCCGTTGGAAGAACAACTGCCAGAATAATAGCGGTTAAAACGGTGAAAGCTGGCCAGGAAAACGGTGCATGGTCTATATACCGCATTTTCGGAGGAAATTCCAAATAGCGATCGACCGGATAGCCGGCCAGAAATACCCCCGTTAAGGGTAATCCCAGTAACATGCCCCCAAGGATGACAAATTTTAATAAAAATTGAAAAGCACCCTTAATTTTTGGCAAGTTAGGCATTTTCGCGCTGAATACATCGACCAAAATTACAAAGTTTCTTTTGCAATTAAACTGACCGCTTTTCAGCCCAGCGGCAGGGCTGAAACCTGACACCAGACACCACAGTTGGCTCTTGATCTTTTTTGAGATTTGGATATTGTAATTTGGAATTTATTTGTACTTTGGTGCTTGTAATTAGTTATTTTTGGCTTGTCCGAGTCCCCCAAGTATCCGCTAGGATGCCACGTCCTGCAGTTCCGTGGGTAATTCACAGGTCTCGGAAGCCTTGCGGGTTTCGACGTAATGGGCCGCCGCCAGTGCCGCCGTACAGCCGTCGGCTGCAGATAAAACAATTTGTCTGGCATATTTTTCCCGCAGATCGCCAATGACGTAAACACCGGGGAAATTGGTTTCGCATTTGTTGTCAGTAACCACGTATCCATTGGCATTCATGTTCGTGCCGGCCGGAACGAGTTGGTTGTTGGGATCAAATCCGATGAAAATAAAAACGCCGTCGGTGGCAAGCTCGCGCTGCTCGCCGGTCTGGGTGTCCTTCAGACCCACTGCCCGGACACCACTGTCATCGGCTTTGATGACGGTCGGTACCGAATTCCAGAGTATCTCAATATTGCACTCCGCCTTGACGCGCTGCTGCAGCAATGCACCCGCCCTCAGGGCATCCCGTCTGTGGACGATATAAACCTGCTTTGCCAGTTTGGCCAGATAGAGGGACTCTTCGGCCGCGGTGTCGCCGCCGCCGATCACCACGACGGTTTTATCGCGAAAGAAAAATCCGTCACATACCGCACAGTAAGAGACCCCTTTGCCATACAACTCATCTTCCCCGGGAATACCAAGTTTGCGTGGATTTCCGCCGGTTGCCAGAATAACCGCGTGGGACTGCAGCACGCTACCGTCGGACAATTGAACCGTATGAAAATCCAGACCCGGTTCTAATCCGATAACTTCGTCCGAACGGATTTCCAGACCGTAGGACTGGGCGTGCAGTGAAAATTTCATGGCCAGTTCAGCACCGCCCATATGTTCATCGCCGGGCCAGTTTTCCACAGAATCGGAGTTGTTGACCTGACCGCCGGGTGCTCCCATTTCAACCAGTATCGTTTTTAAAGCCGCCCGCATTGCGTAAATGCCGGCTGACAGACCACCGGGACCGCCCCCGACAATAATTAAATCATAGATTTCAGATTCCGCCATTCTTTGCCTCCTTTTATCAGTAAGTGCAAGTGAGATGCTTCAATATAATAACCGAAACGGAGGTAAACAAGCTTACAGACGAAAATAAGTTCGAACTTTTTGGATCTATCTAGTTAAGACGGTTTGCCCGTTTACCGGTTCGCGGGTTTATTAGATTGGTCATTGAAATAAAATTGTCTTTATAGTACCCAGGATACAAATTCAGGTGATCTGATATTCGGTATCAATTGCCGGTAATGGGTTTCTATTAAAAAAGCATTTTGAATCATTGCCGCAGCTGGAATTGGTGGCCACGGACAGACATCCCGGGTATCTGGAACACGCCCGGAGCGGGGTTTACAGCCTCAGCAGCCTGAAAGAGGTTGCGGTTGAAGACCGTGCCGTTTTTTTTGAAAGCCGCGAGGGCGTGACGCTGTTTGGGATAAGAGATGAACTTAAAAGCGATGTTCACTGGAAAACCCACCATTTGTTGACCGACCCGTCCGGGAAAAATTTTAACGTCATATTTTTGCGCAACAATGTCCTGACCTATTGCCGACAAGAGGCCCGAAAGAAAGCAGTAATTAGCGTTTTGAATTGTCTGACACCCGGCGGGTTGTTCATCATCGGATGCCACGAAACCCTGCCGTTTAAAACAGACCGGCTCATTCCGATGAACCGCTTTCCCTATGTGTTTTGCAGCAAGGCATAAGGTGTCCAAATGTTTTCACTTGAATCATTTCATAAAGAGTACGAAACCGAAACCACCGAGGTGGTGGTAAAGGATCGGAAATTTCAAATTCTGCTGCCCAGATCTCTTGCCAGATTTATCAACACCCATGATGTTTTCCATGAATTTCCCTTGTGGGCCAAAATCTGGCAAGCTTCATGGGTACTGGCAGACTATCTCGCCGGGAAGCCGGTGGAAGCGAAAAAGCAGTTTCTGGAGCTCGGCGCCGGGGCTGGATTGGTGAGCGTCGTTGCCGCCTCCTTTGGTCATGGCATTACGATGTCCGAACACAACTATGATGCCCTCCAGTTTGCCCGTGCCAATGCCCAGATTAATGGGTGCTTTCAGTTGCCCATTATCGATTTGGATTGGAATCACCCAGCGTCGCCCGGCCGATTCGACTATATCGTCGCGTCCGAGGTGACATATAAGAAGGAGGATTGTCAATCCCTGGTGAAACTTCTTGAATCCTGTCTAAAACCCGATGGTGAAGTGATTCTGGCCGGGGAAATGAGAAAATCCAGCATGGATTTTTATACAGAATTGGGAAAGAGGTTTAACATCAGCGTGCAAAAGAAAATTCTGCGATCCGACAACGAGGAAGTCAATATTTATCTTTTCCGAATGACCCTGAAAGGTTAGAGAGAACTGAAAACAAAACCGCAGATTACTTTGGGCCAGAAGTGGGTCGATTTTTGAGGCAAGGTGCAACCGCTGCCGCACACGGTTTTCACATCTTCAATTGAAACATCATTGGTAATCATCGCCAATTGCGCTTCTCCTTTAACCACTTTGGTCAGGCAGGCGCCAAAGCTTCTTTCATATTCGATACAGTCCGAAGTGTTTTGATCCTCGCCTTTTATCCCCAGGACTTCTTGAACAATAAAAAAATGCAGCACCGTCAGATCCAGGGATTTGATTTCAGGCGGGAAATTCCACTTGAGGGTGTCGTGGACATCGGGTTTCAAGCGCACTTGAAAGGCGTTTTCCTGAAAAATGAGTCCGAAGGTCCATTTTTTCCCGGCAATGATTTCAGTCATGTGGTCCGCATTAGTTACCGGTTTGACAATGAAATATTTGTCAAGCTTCTTTAAAATGGCGCTCTCATCAAAACCAGCCAGGTCTTTGATCAGCCGATGGGTCGGCAAAATCTTGAGATCCCGGGACTCGGTGTTGGTCAACCACATTAAATGATAATTATACCGTTCTTTTCCGGTGTGAGCCAGGTTGGCGGCCCTTTGTTGCTGCATGTAACCAATCGATCCGGCATAGCGGTGATGACCGTCAGCCAGAATCACCTGTTTTTCATCCATCAGGTTCACAAAGCGATCGATGATCCGCTTGTCACGAACGACACTCAGCACATCGCGTAAGCCCTGGTAGTCTTCCGCTTCGCAGACGGGGTGCCGCATACTCTCATCCATGTGTTTTTCGAGTTCAAAGTTTTCATCGGTATAGAGTCCGTGGGTAGGGCTCACATTCAAGCGGGTTGCAGCCAGCAATTCAATCTGCTCATTGACCGATTTGGGCATGGTGTTTTCATGCCTTAAAATGACTTTTTCTTCCCAGTCATAAATTCTTATTTTGCAGATAAATCCCTTGCGACAATATTGTCTGGAATCTCCAGCTATCCTGAAATACTGGTAATAGACGTAAATACCGGGGTCGGTATCTTGTTTGATAAAGCCATATTTTTTCCATTTTTCCAGTAGCTTGCCGGCATTTTCGGCGGGCCGGTCCCCGGAGGGAATCGACAGGTGGATACTGTTGTAAGGATTACCGTAAAGGGCTGACTTCTGTTTTTCTGTGGCGACGTCGAAAAGCGGTGAGGTCAATTCACCGATGTTTTTGGCCAATTCCGTATTATATGTCCAAGCCCTGAAAGGGCTGATCTCCGCCATTTTTAATTTTCTTTTCCTGAAGGATATGTTGCAACCCTCTACACTTCCAAACGATTACAATTCAAGCGTCTTCGTAGCATATCTCTTACCTTATTTTCAATTTAAATTTGCCGGTTGTAATTTTTATTGGATAATTGCTGCTTCTTTTTCAAGAATGTAGTAAACTTACCGATATAGGGTGTAATGACCCAACCCGGACAAACCGGTAGTAGCAAAGCGTAAATCCCGATTTATCGGGGAATTGAATATTGACGAATGAAGATTTGTGGTATCGCTCTCCGAGGCATAGGCGCTACAACCCTACGAGCCCGCTTCCAGCCCGTAGGCTTCATAGGCTTACAGGCCGGAGGGGAGGCTTCGCTCTGTCTTTTCTATTTAAAATCGATAGAATTGCTTAAATATTCAATCTGGCTATGCCATCAATCATGTGCAAAAATGATATGATATCAATATATAGGTTGATCAGTTAAGGTATAATTATAAACTGTCATAAAGGATATTCGGTGTTGTCAATTCAAAATAGCGATTTCTCACATGATAACAGTAATATATGGATTATCTCCGAAGGAAAGTATGCAGATGTCAACCTCAAAGGAGTGGTTGACGGTAAGGTGGCCGGGCCTTACAAGGAATATAAAATTTCTGATATCGGCCGCTATCTGCTGAACCCAAATTCAATTGAGGTTAAGAAAAAACTGATCGGCGGAGAAATCCATTACAAGCAAGGTGCTTTAAAAAAAATCGGGAAGTCGTTTCGCAAAATTTTGCCGACTACATCAAGACGTCAGAAAAAGGGGCAGTCCACATCGCCGGAATTGATTGTTTCGCGCTATAAATTGCGAATACCTCCAATGAAAGATCCCGATCTCGAGGCACATTTAAATCAATTTTTTGGTCTGCTCAGACCCTACGATTCCGTTCCAAAAAAGCTGGCTTTGCTGGATCCACATAAAATATTTGAAATTATTGGAATCTGTGAAGATATCGGCGGGAATTATTCCTATTTGAAATTGAAAGGCAGCATCGAGGAAAAAATCAAATACCTGGAAAGCTCTTTTTCCAAAGACGTCGGTGTCGTTCTAAACAGAGCATATATCGCCGATGGTTTGTTTGAACTGAGAGGGTATGATTTTGAATCTTATACACCCGAAAGATCATATCGGCTTATTTCGTACACCAACGATGGCGGGCCGGCAGCATGTGTTCTGACGGGTCATAATAAAATCGATTTTTATTTGAGCGATTACAATCTCATCAAACACATGCACTTGCTTGAACAATCGCTGAGGACAAATCCCAGTATCAGCGAAGCATTTATCCGTTGTGTCAAAGGAAAGGCAACGCCGATCAAATTGTTTTTTAATAAAAAATTGGAAATCGACTATGCCAAAACGGCCCTGCCCGCCATATACCAGGACGTATTTAAAACACTCGATGTGGAACTCAATCAAAGGAACCTGGTTAAGCCGATTTTGAACTACCTGCAGATCGGCGTATCCCTGAACTATATCCTGCCGGAAGAGGGCCAGGAAGATCGGATGTATACACACATATCTGTTTTGCATGATTTTAGAGCACTGGAGCCGTTGCGAAAAAATCTACCGCAGGTGTATTCCGCTCTTCTACAGCAAGCGTTTATCACAGAAGCGGGCAGGTATTATCTGCTGGATTCCATCAATGGGTATAGCAATGAATAGTGATTACAAAGAAAATGATTACGTGTGGATTAAGGAACTGCTCGATTATCCCATGACTTTGGAAAAACGTCTCGGCGGGTTTTCCGATACATCGCAAATTCAGCTTCCCGAGGACCCCATCGACAGTGTCATTTTCCAGGACCGAGCCAAAAGGGCCATCAGAAAAATTGCCCAGAACAAAGGACACATTCTCATGGTGGGGCGGCCGGGCACCGGGAAATCCATGCTGGCAAAAATGTTTCAAGAGGTTATGTCAAAATCCATTGGTGATTATCTCAGGCCGCGGGAGATCATCGTGGCTTATCCGGGCAAAGACCGTAACCATATCCGAGTCGCCTATGAAAAGCCCGCTAAAATGGACAAAATACTTTCCGATTGCAATTCAGCCATTGAAATCGCCCGCAGCAGCATGGATGAATTCAGTCTTTACGATCAGATCCAATCGGCCAGAAAGGTCAAAATCGGACTGATCCTGGCCACATGTCTGGCTGCCGCAGGGGGTTTTTTTTTCCCGCCGGCATTTATTGCCGCCGGACTGACCGGCATGGGATCAATTTTCATGTACATTCAGGAAAACAACCATCGGGTCCAGGAAAAAATTCAACGTGAGACCAATACCGGCACCAAAAACGACGTCAAATACCTGCAGGATATGGTTCCCGAAGTTTTATACGATCCGCGCAAAGATAAAGACCTCATGGCGCGAATCTCCGAACCGAGTGCCAGAAACATGAAAGGCGGATTCCGGCATGATCCCTATCAGTCGGGAAACCTCCTGACACCCTCCCACAAGCGGGCCTATCTGGGCGCCCATGCGAAATCTCCGATCATTTATATTGATGAGTTAAAGACCCTGGTCAAAGTCGGTTACATGGCGGATCTGCTGGAGATTATGCAAAACAAGGAGTATGTTCTCGAAGGCGGCCGCAGCACCGGCAGTGGCGCAGCGGATCGATCCGAGAATCATCTCAAGGCCGACAACATCATCGTAGCATGCTGTAATCACGACACCCTGGCTTATTTGCAGGAAGAAGGGGATGGCGCTTTTTTAAGCAGAATCGAGGATAAAGGCGAGATCATCCAGATGGAAGGCGCAGTGCCTGAAACCGACGAAAACGTCAAACAGATCGCCCAGTATGTTAAACAGGAGATAAAAAATCTGGCAGGAGAATTCAAAGAAGCCTGGGGGGAAATAATCGAAAAAGAGGGCTACGAAAGTGTCAGGAAGAGAAGCGAGCACGTTTACGGCAGAGCGCTTCCGGCGGATTTTAAGCTGACCGTGCGCGAGTTTTCAAAACCCGCTGTGTTGGAAATCGCCAAGGAGCTGCGCTGTCGTACCTCGGACGGGAAATTAAGCAGCATACTGCGGCCCATCAACGGAATTATTAAATCAGCCGAGTTTGAGGCTGTTATGGAAAACGCACCGCTGGTTGAACCGCAACATGTGCGCCAGGCTCTGGAGGAGCACTTAAGCCTGGAAGGCGGGCTTTCCAAAGAAATCGGCGAACACAAAAAATATCTAAAGAAATATATCAGCTCTATGACCAATTCCATCGGCTATGTGGTCGGACTTGCCGTCATTCAAGCAAAATCAAGCGGACAGATGTACGGCCAACCGCTGCCGATTCACTGCCAAATTAATGTGGGTAATGCCGATAATGTGGTGGCACCCGGCAAGATCGGCGACATTGCCAAGGCCGCCGCGCAAAACGTCAGGGCCTCCATAAAAAAAGTACTGGAAAACATCGGAGCCCCTTATGTGGGCCACGAAATGTATGTGGAATACATCCAGGCTCACGGCGGCGTGGAGGGAGACAGTGCTTCGGTGGCCGTAGACATTGCGCTGGTATCGGATTACATCAAACAACCGGTGAATCAGCGTTACGGTGTGACCGGCTCACTGACCGGCGATATTATCCTGGCCGTCGGCGGTGTGACCGAAAAAATTCGATCGATCATGGACCCGGACCTGGGCATGGAGGGAGCCTGCATACCCTGGCTGAACAAATACGACGTCGAACCGCTGCTGATCAACACGGAAAATGAATATATTCAAAAAGATGAAATCCCGGGTATCCGAATTTTTCGTATGAGCGACAAAAAGGATCCGTTTGATATTTATTTTTGCAAAACCAAATTCAATGCCTACAAGATTCTGATGGGATTGGGAAAAGAAGAGATTCAGACCAAAATGATTGAAAGAAGCAAAGAGAACCTGGCGTTTATGCAGAATTTAAAAAAAAGTTGAGATAGATACCCGGTAGCCGGAAGGGCCGTAATTTTGCAGTACGAGATACGTAACATTTATTGCAATTTTATTAGCGCAGTCTCGACGGCCTCGGAAATCAATTGTCTTTTATTTAAGTCATCCCGCAAACCACGAGTGATTTCCAGCTGCCCTCCTTTTTTATTTACGCCACGATTGCAAATATTATCAGGGTTTAATCCTTTAAATTTCCCGTACCCCTTTGGGACGATGATTCCCCTGGATTCCAACTCATCCGCAATGACCGCTTTCAGAATTTTATCCAGCCCTCCCAGATAGACAAATCTTTCGCTGCCGGTGCACGCATGAATTGCAACGACGATGTGGGATCTCGATATTATCTTAACAGCCGTCGGCTCATCAAAATTGTGACTGGTGATATGCAAGCACCTATTGTTTTCCTTTTTAAGGCCTTCAAAACAGTAGCAGTTAAATCTTTGGGTGGCGATTTTTTTGGCAATATCGGATGTCCCCGGTTCAATTTTCCCACCGTGCGGTGCTATAATCGTGACCTTGGACCCGACATCGCTAATGGATATTTTATAATCTATATTTAGCGCTTCATGATTTTTTAATTCAGCAAAACAGCTGTACGTATCGTGTGCCATGGCATCCTTTCTGAGCATCATCCAGAGAGTATTTCCGCTATCTTCAATTCCCCGATAAATCGGGATATACGCTTCGCTACAACCCCGCGAGCGGGATCTCTCTCCGAGCCGTAGGATCTACGAGCCGGAGGCCGCTGCGCTGCGACCGGCTAAGCACGTCCGGGTTGGGATATATCAATTATAGCAATAAATTATCAAATGAAAAAATATCAATGATCTCAAAATGCAAATCGAATCCATTGAGATATTGGTGATAAATCCTTGGAAAACTCTAAAAAGATGTTATAGTGTACCTACCGGTAGGTAACTCGGCTATTGACAATACAGAGAATTCAACTTAAATTAATTGTTTTTTTATGAATAAGAAAATGAAGATGCCTTTTATGAACAATAAAAGTGAGACCCAGCCATTGGCATCCGGGACCCGGGAAAGGCTATTGGAAACAGCCTCCCACTTGTTTGCCGAAAAAGGCTATGCTTCCACATCAGTCCGGGAGATTGTTGCCCGGGCCGGTGTCAGTAAACCGGTCTTGTACTATTATTTTCAAAGCAAAGAGGGGCTTTTTTACGCCATCCTAAAGTGGGGGGCGGAAGTCCAAAAAAAAATCATAGATGAAGCGTTTCAAGTGTCGGGAACGGTGCAGGATCGGATCATTTTTCTGTATCGACGAATATACGAAGAAATTCAGGAGTACCAGGGTCTGTATACCATGATTCACGGCCTCATTTACGGCCCCCCTCAGGGTGCACCGCGATATGATTTCCCTATTTACCACCGTCAGATGTTTGTCGCTGTTAAACGGATATGTTTCGAGGGCCTGTCATCGGGAGAAATCACAAAAGCCGATGCAGACGAGGTGGCGTTTCTGGTGCTCAGCCTGATTGATTTCAGTTTGAACCTGGAAAAGATTCAGCCCGAGCTGGCGGATCCGCAACGCCCCGAACGATTACTGCAGCTTGCCTTTCAGGGCTTGAGCCGAGAAAGGAAGAGTTAAATGAAAGCAGCCAGGATTTTTTATACAATCGCACCGGTCGCATTGATTGCGCTACTGGCGGTCCTTATGATGACCGGCTGTAAGGATCAGGAGAATACGGCCATTGCCGAGAGCAACTCCCGCGAGATTGCTGCGATTCCGGTTTCGGTAGCAGTTGTGGCGCCGGTATCCATCCGAGATGTCGTTTTTCTGCCCGGTGAAACCGAGGCCTATGAAGATGTCAAGGTGGCTGCCAATGCCGCCGGCCGTGTCGAATGGATCGGCCCCCGCGAAGGTCAAACCGTGCAAAAGGGCGCGCTGCTGGCTAAAATTGATGTCTCCGCCCATAAGGCGGCCCTCGAACATGCCAAAGCGGCGTGTAACCTGGCCAACGATTTATGCGAGAGACGCCGGCGGCTTTTTGCCAACAAAATTATCGCCCGGGAGGAACTCGAGCAAAGCGAGACCCAGCTCAAACTGGCGTTAACCGATCTTGATCAAATCAAAGTCAGGTACAATCACGGGTTTCCCAAATCCCCGATTACCGGAATCGTCAACCATCTATATGTGGATGTGGGAGAATATGCGGATATCGGAAAGCCGATTGCAGACATTGTCAACATCGACAGAATCAAGATCAATGTACGGGTGCCCGAGCTCGATGTCCGCTTTGTGAAAAGGGGCCAAAAGACACCGATTAAAATTGATGCCTTTGCGGAACGCCCGTTAATCGGGACCGTTGATTTTGTCTCGTTTAAAGCAGATGCGGCCACCAAAACCTTTTTGGTAAGATCGGTCATCGATAATCCCGAACATGACATCCGGCCGGGTATGATCGGCCGGGTGGCTTTTGTCCGCCGGATCATTCCCGATGCGGTTGCGGTGCCCCTGTTTGCCATCGTCGACAAAGGCGGGGAGCGAATTGTATTTTTAGAAAAGGACGGCCTGGCCGAATCGCGCACCATATCCATCGGCGTGATTGAAGGCGACCGGGTGCAGATCACCAGCGGACTTAAGGTCGGCGATCACCTGATTGTCAAGGGGCACACTGAAGTTGAGGACGGCATGAAGGTGACGGTTAAATGATTTTAAATCAGGCGGCTCTTAAACGGCAGGTAACGGTACTTGCGTTGCTGGTCATCATCGTCATTGCCGGTATTTATTGTTATGCCACCCTGCCCCGGGAATCCTTCCCGGACATTACCATTCCGTATGTTTTTGTCACCACCACTTATGAAGGGGTGGCTCCCGAGGACATGGAGCAGCTCATCACCATCCCCATTGAACGCAAACTCAAAGGCATCGATAATGTTGAGGAAATCCGCTCCACTTCGGCGGAGGGCATTTCTACGGTGGCCATCAAGTTTCTGCCCAAGGTAGACCTGGATGACGCGGTGCAGAAGGTCAGAGACAAGGTGGATCAGGCCAAAAACGATTTGCCGGCCGATCTTCCCGATGATCCGGCCATTGCGGAAGTCAATTTTTCAGATATGCCGGTCATCCGGGTGGTCCTGTCGGGACCTTTCAGCCTGCGCCGGCTGCAAAATCTGGCCGAGGATTTGCAGGATCAAATTGAATCCATCACCGGTGTACTGGAAGCCCGCATCAGCGGCGGTCTGGAACGGGAAATCCATGTGGAATTCGACCTGGATCGAGTGGGTGCCTACAATGTGCCGTTTTCCAGTATTATCAATTCCGTGACGCGCAGCAATGTGAATATGCCCGGCGGCAGTATGGACATTGGAGAAGCCAAGTACCTGGTAAGGGTTCCGGAAGATTTCAAGCATCCGTCGGAAATCTATTCTATTGTCGCTTTTGTGCGGGACGGCAAACCGGTGTACCTGCGAGATGTCGCTACAATCCAGGATTCCTTCAAGGACCCCCTAACCCGCAGCCGGATCAACGAGGAAAAAAGCGTCACGATTGCGGTATCCAAGCGCAGCGGGGAAAACATCGTGCGGGTGACCGATGAAGTCAAACGGATTGTCGACGAGATGCGTCCCCAGCTGCCGCAAACTCTGAAAATAGATCTGACTGCCGATATGTCCAACGATGTGCGGCTCATGGTGGCCGATCTGGAAAATAATATTATTTCCGGACTGATCCTGGTGCTGTGTGTCATTTTAATTTTCATCGGAGGTCAATCGGCCATTTTTATAGCCCTGGCAATTCCCTACTCCATGTTTATCACCTTTGCCCTCTTGACCGGTTTTAATGTGACGTTGAACATGGTGGTGCTTTTTTCGCTGATTCTGGCGTTGGGCATGCTGGTAGACAACGGCATCGTGATTGTGGAAAATATTTATCGCCACATGCAGCAGGGCAAAACACGACTGGATGCCGCCCGAATCGGTGCCGATCAGGTCGCCTGGCCGGTAATCACCTCCACCCTGACCACCCTCGGCGCTTTCTCACCCATGCTGTTCTGGCCGGGCATCATGGGCGAATTCATGGGCTATCTGCCGATGACCCTGATCATGGCCTTGAGCGCATCTTTGCTTGTGGCCCTGATCATCAACCCCGTGCTTTCTGCCCGCTACCAGAAAGTCAAGCCGGTCAAATCAAAAGGGAATCCGCACCCCAAAGAACCGATCATAAAGCGGTTTTATCTGGTTCTCCTAAAATGGTGCCTGCGCCATCGGTGGGTGGTGGTGCTGTTCAGTTTCGTGATGCTGGTCGCCGCCATTACGGCTTTTAGCATGTTCGGCAAAGGGACGGAATTTTTTCCGGAAACCGAACCCAAACGTGCCTATGTCAACATCAAAGCACCGGAGGGCACCAATCTCGATACTTCCGACAAGCTGGTCACCCAGGTGGAAAAAATCTTGTCCGATTATGAAGACCTCCGTTACGTGATCTCTAACATCGGGGCTATGGGCGGGGATCCATTCTCCCAGGGCGGGACCGGAACTCACATCAGCCGGGTGGTGCTGGACTTCAAAGACTTCCACGACCGCTCCCGGCCGTCTTCTGAAATCGTCAACGAAGTCCGACAACGGATTTTAAAAACCATCAGAGGAGCGGAGGTTCAGGTGGAAAAAGAGGAAGAAGGTCCGCCCACCGGCGCCCCCATCAATATCGAAATTTCCGGCGAAGATATTCTAACGCTGGGAGAACTGGCCGCAGCCGTGCGCAAAGAAATCAGAGACATTGCCGGCCTGGTCGATTTAAAGGACAACTTTGTCAAAGGTAAGCCGGAAATCCGGGTGCGGGTCGACAAAGAGAAGGCGGCCCTGATGGGACTCGATACCTACACGATTGCCTACACCGTCAAGGCCGCTATCAATGGTGTCAAAGCGGGCGTTTACCGCGAAGGCAAAGATGAATATGACATTATCGCCAGACTGCCGCAACGCGATCGACGCTCCATCGAAAACCTCAAACGGATTACGGTGTCCGGACCCCGGGGAGAACCGATTCCCCTGACCACCCTGGCTGAAGTATCACTGGGGAGCGGCATCGGCGCCATCATGCGGCTGGATCAGAAACGGGTGGTCACCATATCCGGCGATGTGTCCGGCCGCCTGGCCAATGATGTCATCAAAGAAATTGATGCGCGGCTGCAAAAGAATATCAACTGGCCGCGGGGCTATGTTTATCGTTTTAGCGGCGAACAGGAGGAACAGGCCAAAGCCCAGGCCTTTCTCAGCAAAGCGTTTTTTGCCTGTATTGCAATTATACTGCTGATTCTGATGACCCAGTTTAACTCCTTTATCACGCCCTTTATCATTATTACGTCGGTGATTCTCTCGTTGGTCGGTGTCTTTATCGGCCTGCTGGTCACCGGAACCGCCTTTGGAATTATCATGACCGGTATTGGCGTCATCAGCCTGGCCGGCGTGGTGGTGAATAACGCCATCGTGCTGATTGATTATTATAACCAGCTTTTGGCCAAAGGACTTTCTTCCTACGATGCACTGCTGCGTGCCGGATCGGTCCGCTTTCGCCCGGTGATGCTGACGGCCATCACCACGATCCTGGGGCTTTTGCCCATGGCAACCGGTGTCAGCTTTGATTTCCGAAAACTGGCCTGGGATATCGGCGGTGAGTCTTCCCAGTGGTGGGGACCCATGGCCGTTGCGGTGATCTTCGGGCTGGGGTTTGCCACCCTGCTCACCCTAATTGTGGTGCCGGTTCTGTGTTCCGCGGTCGACAGCACCAAAAACCGCAAAGCCCGGTCTTAAAAAATATCTGTGACATCCCTGTTTATCTGTGTCCCTAACAGTTTAAACAAACCGAATCGCAGAAAGGAATCGATCGATGAAGTTATTGGTGTTTAGCGACTTGCATAATGATTTTGGCACCGCTGCCAAATTAGTCGAATTATCCCATACCGTTGATGTGGTTGTGGGTGCCGGTGATTTTTGTGTGGCTCGCCGGGGGTTGGACGAAATTATCGCGCCTTTATCGGCGATTACCAAACCGACGGTGTTGGTTCCCGGAAACAGTGAATCAGAAGAAGAGTTATTGCAGTCCTGCCAATCATGGGAAACTGCCCGCGTGCTGCACGGCAGTCGGGAAACCATTGCGGAGACTACATTTTTCGGCATTGGAGGCGGTATACCCATCACGCCTTTTGGATCGTGGAGTTATGATTTCTCCGAAGATGAGGCCTACGATTTATTGCGCGACTGCCCTTCCGGTGGTGTGCTGATCAGCCACTCACCCCCGCTGGGTGTGCTTGATCTATCTTCCGATGGCCGCAGATTAGGCAGTCAAGCCGTTCGCAAAACCACCCTTATTAAAAAGCCGAACCTGATCGTCTGCGGACACATCCATGGAAGCGCCGGTCAAATCGATCGTATCGATGAAACAACCGTGATCAATGCCGGCCCTCAGGGAATCATCTGGGAGTTCTAGTTTGCCGGATCAATGTTCAATAATCAATTCCCCGATAAATCGGGATTTACGCTTCGCTACAACCCCGCGAGCGGGATCTCTCTCCGAGCCGTAGGATCTACGAGCCGGAGGCCGCTGCGCTGCGACCGGCTAAGCTTTTCCGGTTTGGGTTTCTGTTATACTCTGGGCTCGTGGGTAGAAGGTGGACGAATCGCCGGTGTGACCACCGGCGATGGTCGACTCTCAGATACAGCTACGACGCTTGACATTACCTGGAAGCTGGCTTAATCTTAGCTTCAATCATATTCTATTTTCTTTAATCAACAAATTTTGTAAGGATATCAAGTAAATGAAAGCCGCCCGGATCGCATCCACCATCCTTTTATTCCTGGTGTTAACGCCCCTGCCGCAAATCGCCGCAGAATTGCCCCCCCGGGAAACGATACGCCGGTGGGTTCAAGATATGAAGACCAATTCCAGGGGGCCTTTTGCCCGTATCCGCTGGTTTTGCAACGACGGGAGTATCCTGCCCCCCAAGCCCTATGCCTGTAAAGACCATGACGGCGGGGTGCAGCACGGCGAATGGACCGATCGTGTCAAGCGCTTGCGCGCCAACGGATACTATATCGCCAATATCCTGGCATCTCTTGACCCGAGTCTGATAACAAATGCACAGGGCCATTCCGATCTTTATAACCAGATTTTAATCGAAAAGTTTTTGATTGCCGCCGACGACGGCTGGATCTTTCGCAAGGCCCGCTATTACCGCGGGGCGGTTCAGGCCGAAAATGAAACTGCGATGGCACGCGAGCTGTTACTGGGTCTTGCCGGCAAGGACATCTGGAATTTACGCGGATTTATCCCGCTTAGGATCGGTGCAAACCTTTTGGACCATGGGGTTGAAACCACCAGTGTGGCAAAGGTTCGTCAACAATCTCTTGCGCTTTCCGAAAAAGATAAAGGGTTTTTGCCGCTGCGTGTCAAGATACACAATCAGCCGGATCGGGAAGATGCTCAGCGTGTCCGGGACTACGCTGCAGGCATTCGCGTTCCTGACCTGGCGGCGGAATATGAACGTCTGGC
>Ga0316189_10001942_pt1 | contig 20410 bp, 15 predicted proteins | sample LowCovwburrow_MG_FD_204930 | JGI IMG/M metagenome (GOLD analysis project Ga0316189, IMG submission 204930) | Coastal sediment microbial communities from Maine, United States - Lowes Cove worm burrow | ecosystem: Environmental > Aquatic > Marine > Coastal > Sediment | place: USA: Maine... | reverse complement strand
GTCGCGGCTCAGCGCGCTTGCGCTCGGCTCGCGTGAGCAGCTGGACCCGACCTGGCGCTGGGGTCAGCGCTGGTCGACGGGGCGAAGGTCCCAGAGCGGAGCTCGCCGAGGTCGCTCCGGTCGGCGGATTTGGGGGCCTCGCCGACGTTCGTGGTGACGGTGACGAGCTGGGCCTCTCGAAGAACAATGAGTTGGGGGTGTAAGGAATGCTCCTTCTCGGGGAAGACTCAACAAGGGCACGCTGCCGACCTGCGCGGCCCGCTCACCGCGAGAGGCAACCATGCACAGACCAAGCCGCGACCTGCGAGGGCGTCCGCCCGTGATGGAGAGTTTGTTGTGTTGATAGTTGGAAAGAAGAATGTGAACGTCATGAACCAAGAGAAGAATCGTCAGATGAGGCGTATGTCCATCAGCCTCGGCCTCCTGGCCCTCGCGGCCGTCGGCCTTGCATGCGATGAGGAGCCGGTCGAGGCGGGGCAAAGCCTGGCTCAGTCGGTGCTCGACACGAACGATATCGACGAGGAAGAGCTCTCCGATGCCCCGCTGGAGGGCGAAGGCGAGGGCGTCGAACTCGGCGAGATTCCGCCATGGGAGGGCGAGACCCCTCATGATGCGGAGCTGTCGTCGGAGGGCGCCGAGGACCTGATGATGGAGATTTCGATGCAGCAGCGCGCCTGCGAGCAGAACAACGACTGCCGGTCCCCTTGCAGCTGTATCAGCGGGGGGTGCATGGCGGTCATCGGACCGCTTCCGCCTGCGGGCTATTGCGACGAGCCGCCGACAAGATCGTGCTCCTCCGCGAGCGATTGCCGGGGTGGCTGCAGCTGCACCGCAGGGACCTGCAAGAACAAGCTGCTCCCCAGCCCCCTCCCGCCGGAGCTGCCGCGCTGTCACCTTCCGCCACCCGACGAGTACGAGTTTGATGATACTTGGCCGAACTTCAGCGGATACTCAGGTCCACAGCGGCACAACTTTGACGATGCTTCGGACCGCGACTGGGCCGCCGTCCACATCGTCGAGCCGGGGACAGTCCGCTTTCAGACCAAGGATCTGACCCATGGGACCGACACCAAGCTCAAGATCTTCGCCTTTGACGGTGCTTCGAAGGGGCTGCTGCTGGGGGTGCACGATGACGTGGGCGGGTGGTTCTTTGATCCAGAGAGCCAGAGTTCGCGGGTCGATCTCGAGGTCGGGCCCAATTCGTTCTTCTTGATCAAGGTGATCAACAAGTCCGATCCCAACATCTACAGTGATTCACACGAGCTGCCGAGCTATACGCTGCATCTCAGCTACATCTAGGGCGACGTCCCGTCGACGAAATGTCGTCCTTCGAGCCCGTCGGTCGCTCTCTGCGCTCGACGGGCTCGTCGGCGATGTACCGTGCCTGGAGGAGCTCGTCTCGCGCCTCTCGGGGCTCTGGCTCGATATGTCCTCAGGGCACCCGTGGCGGTGACGCAGCGGTCGCGCGTCCGGCACCCTCCTTGATCGCTTCCCCGATCGCGTTGAGGAGGGCGCCCATGCCCGGACGGGCCTACTGGAGGCTCGCGAGCAGGGCTTTCAGGACAGCTTGGAGCTCAGCCAGGCTCGCGTCCTGCGGGAGCTTGAGCTCTGCGAGGCTGGCGCGACCGAGGGCGGCCTCGGCAGCGCTCACGTAGGCATCAGGGGCGCCAGGGGCCTCGTTCCAGAGGCGGAGCGCTTCGCTGTAGCGGACGATCGCCGCGCCCTTGTGGAGCTGGGTGACGCCCTTCGCCTGAAGCTCGCCGAAGGTGGTCTCGACGACAACTTCCGCGGCCTCGAAGCTCTCTGTGTCGAGGTACTCGACCTGGACCTTGAGCGGGCTCTCCTCGTCGACCTCGTCGGGGTCGCAGGAGGCGAGCCGCTCGAAGTAGACGAGAGACTCGTTTTGCCGGAGCGGCTGGCCGACGTTCTCGCGCTGGGTATCCTCGTAGACGAACTCTTCTGGGAGCCGGCGGCGAAAGCCGGGCGGGAGGGTGACGTGGACCTTGAGGTCGCGCGCGGCGACCAGCATCAGGCCGAGGAAGCGCTCGCCGAGGGTGGCGGTGGCCTCGTCGGTGGAGCCGATGAAGAGCGTGGGGCCACCGCCGACACCGGCGACTGAGTCCATCAGCGCTGGCTGGTAGCCGCCGTAGGTGCCGACGCCGACGCCGACGAGGTGGATGCCCTCTTTTTCGCCGTCATCGGCCGCGTGGGCGGCGATCAGGTCGAGCGCCTTGGTGTCGGCCGCAGCTCCGCCGTCGCTCATCAGGATCACCCTGCTGACGCGCTGGGTATCGTAGATCTCGGCGGCGAGCCCGTAGCCGGCGGAGAGCCCGGCGTAGAGGTCGCTGCCGCCGGTGGCCTCGAGGTGCTCGATGAGATCGACGAGGATCGGGTCGAGGGGGCCGGAGACCGTGTGGTAGGCGACGAGCACCGGCTCTTCGCTGGTCCAGGTGACGATCGAGACCCGATCCTCGGCGCGGAGCTGGCCGAGGAGCGCCATACAGGCTTGCTTGAGCAGCATCACCGGGACGCCCTTCATCGACCCGGAGACGTCGAGGACGAGCGTCAGGTCGAGGGGCGGTCGCTCGGCGGCCGTCATCGACGGTCCGGTGACGCCGATCTGGAGCTCGTAGGAGCCCTCGGGCTGGTCTTTCGGGGCGAAGAGCTCGACCTTCACGGCGAGCTCGCCGGGGGGCGCCGCCGGGTAGTCGAAGGGGTAGTAGGCGAGGAACTCCCAGGGGCGGATGAAGAGATCGCCGAAGACGCCCCAGCCGTCGAGCACGGCCATCCGCGCCTGGACCGGCGAGACCATCGCGTTGCTGTCGGGGAGGTTGAGCTCGATGGTGGTGCTCTGGTCGGCGTCACAGACGTCGGCGTCACCGCCGTAGCCCGGGATCGCATCGCCAGCGTTGCCGCTGTCGGGCTCGGTCGTGGGCTCGCCGGTGCTCGACGTGCCGCTGTTGGCTCCGGTCGTCGCGTCGCCGCCGGTGCTCTCCGAGCCGGAGGCCGACCCGTCACTGGTCGTCGAGCTGCCGCCGTCGTCGGTCGTCGTGCCGTCGGTCTCGGCCGCCGAGGACATGGACTCTGTCTCGCCGCCGTCGTTGGGGGCCGAGTTCGAGCAGGCGGAGGAAAAGAGGGCGAGCAGCAGCGCCGCGGGCAAGGCTCGGTGTAGGCACTTAAGGTAGTTATGGGACATCAAGGAAACCCTCGATTGACCGCTCTCATCACCCGATAAGTGGGGAGTGATAGGAGGCGCTGAAAACGGCCGTTCTCTGGTATAGCACCGATCTTGGGGCCTTCGCCCGTCTTTGGCGGATGGTCACCGCTGACCTCCTCATCCGTGCGTGACATCGAGCGAGGGCGGAAGAGCCGCGAGATCTGCGCAGAGCTTCCTCGGCGGCGGCGGCCACCGGTGGTCTGCCGCGAGGAGCCCGTGGTGAAAGTCTGGTGTGCTCGCGGCGCAATCGTCGAGCCGGTCGTTCTCGACGAAATGTCGCTGTAGTGGGCCCAATCGCGAGTTTTGGCGGCGCCGAGCGTGTCGAGGGGGAGTGAGGGCGCGCGGGATTTTGCCACAGGCTCCTCGGCTTGAGCTCCTCTGTCGCATGGCCCTAGGATCATGTTGGCTCGGAGAGCGCGCCGGGGGCTGGAGCCCGCGATTCTCTGGAGCGTCGTCGCAGAGGCCGGTGTGGGGGCTTGGGCGCCCCTGTCGGCCCGCGACCTCCATGGCGAGGATCGGGCGATCATGTGCACTTGGGCCGGCGCAGGCCGAAAAGCCGGCGCTCTCCCTGGATATGCGTCCACCTTGGCGATGCGTCCACCTGGATATACGTCCACCTCGCCGTTCTCTGCGGGGCGTCTAGCTGCTAGCGTCCGGCGATGGACGAGCCCATGGATCTTCGGCGCTTCGCCCCCGCTACCGCCCGTAACCGTGGGCCGATCCTCGCGGTGCTCGAGCGGGTGCTGCCGACGACAGGGACTCTCCTGGAGGTTGGCGCGGGGACCGGCGAGCACGCGGCCTTCATGGCCCCTCACTTCCCCGGGATCGCCTGGCAACCGACCGATCCGGACGCAGAGGCGCGGGCGAGCATCGACGCCTGGCGAGCGTATGCCCGCGCCCCGAACTTGCGCCCTGCGCGGGAGCTCGACGCTTCTTCAAGCGCCTGGCCTGTCGACCATGTCGAAGCGATCCTCGCGATCAACGTGGTCCATATCTCGCCGTGGCCGACGACGACCGGCCTCTTTTCGGGGGCAGGGGAGCGCCTCAGCGAGGACGGGATCTTTTATCTCTACGGGCCCTATCGGATCGGCGGTGAGCACACTGCCCCGAGCAACGTCGCCTTTGATGCGAGCCTCCGAGGACGGGATCCTCGCTGGGGCATCCGCGATCTAGAGGCGCTCGAAGAGCAGGCCGCGGCTCACGGGCTGGGGCTGCGCGAGCGGGTGGCGATGCCGGCGAACAACTTCTCGCTGATCTTCGCCCGCGTGTGAGGGCCCGTCGCTACGCGAGGGTCCGCGCTGAACGTCCCCCGTTCGCCAAGCCCCGCGCGGCCTCCTAGTCCTCGCTGTGGATGCTCAGGCCCGGGATCTCGACCCCGTAGACGACGACCGCGTAGATCAGCGGGGAGTCGCCGGTGGAGAGGACCGAGTGGCTGGTCCCCGGTCCCTGGAAGAGCTCGGCGCCGGCTTCGGCGCAGACCCCCTTGTCATCCCCGAGCTGGCCGGCGAGGACGAGGACGCGCTCATCTCCGCGGTGGTGGTGGAAGGGGAAGCGGACCCCGGGGGCGACCCGGACAAAGCCGACATCGGCGCCCGCGAGGGAGGCTCCGCCCTCAAGGTGCATCAGCTCGACACCCGGGAGCAGAGGGGTCCAGCTCGACGGATCGGCGATGCTCTGGAGGAAGGACTGGGCTCGCTCGACGCCGACGTCGATCATCGCCGCGAGGCGGTCGATGAAGGGCGCGAAGCGTTGCGCCGGACGATCGACGCTCGCCAGCAGTCGGGCCCGCAGAGCGCTGGGCGGCTCGAGCTCGTCGAGCGCGAGGGAGAGGGCGTCCCACGTCGGGTCGCCGAGGGTCGGGTCGGTCGTGTCTTTGGGATCGCTTGGGGTCATCGGACCCCTCCTCGGTCGGCGTTCAGCGCCTCGCGGAGCTTACCGAGCGCCGCTGCGGTCCGCGACTTGACGGTGCCGAGGGGGATCGCGAGCTCCTCGGCGATCTCAGACATCGACAGGCCGGCAAAGTAGCCGAGGTTCAGCACTTGGCGGTGGGTCTCGGGGAGGTCGCGGAGCGCACGCCGAACTTCGGCGTGCTCGCTGCGGCGCAGGGGGTCGGGCGCCGTGTCTCGCGCTTGCGTACGGCCCAGGCTGTCGAGCGCCGCATAGCCGCGCTGACGGCGGCGCAGGCGATCGAGGGCGCGTGAGCGGAGGCGGACGAGCAGCCAGGTCAGGGCGTTGCCGCGGTCGGGGTCGAAGGATTCGGCCCGTCGCCACGCCTCGAGCAGGACATCGTGGACCAGGTCCTCCGCAGCGGAGGAGGTGCCGAGGAAGCGCCTCGCGGTCGCGAGGAGCCGCGCCGCGTGGCGATCGTAGAGCTCGGCGAGGGCGCTGCGATCGCCGGCGGCCATCGCCTGCACAAGCTGCGCGTCGCTCGGCACCACCGGCACCCCGCTCAGGGCCTCGCCCACATCGTCGCTCTCGTCACCTCGCGTCAGAGACGGTACTTCCCCCCGCCATCCGTAGCACGGAAAGTCGGGCCAGTCGGGCCAGCCGTGCTCGAAGGGGCTGGGGTCTTGGGTCGCGCGGAGCACCTCGGGGGGTACTACGGGCTGGGGTGTCGGTCGGATCACCCAGATGAGCCCGCGTGAACGATTATCGTCCGCGCGCTGTGTGAGGTGCGTCTGCGCGCGTGCTCCCTCGAGGTCGGGCAGAGGCCTTGTCTCTACCGGGGTGCAAGTGGCTCTGGTAGGCTCGGAGAAGGTTGAACGAGGAAGAAGACCTTATGCAGACTTATTTTGTTCGAGGAGCAATCATTCGAGGATCCGTGGTCGGCTTTGCCCTCGTGGTCGCAGCCTGCAGCGGTGATGACAGCAGTCGCGATGACGCAGGAGGGTCGGCGACCGCCTCGACCTCGGTGACGATGACCGAGGCGACCGCCTCGGGTGCGAGCGAGAGCGCGAGCGATGGATCGAGCTCCGGCGGGGGCGACAGCGAGAGCGCCGGGACGAGCACGACCTCGACCAGCGAGAGCGAGGGGACGACCGCCACGAGTGATAGCGACAGCGAGGGGACGACGACGACGACGACGACCGGCGTCACGGCGAGCGATAGCGACTCGGAGAGCGAGAGCGGGAGCACCAGCACCGGCGAGCCCGTCGACGAGTGTGAGGACGAGCTGGCGGAGATCGACGCGAAGGAGCCCTACATCTGGATCTCCAACACCCTCGCGGGCACGGTCACCAAGATCAACACCGAGACCGCGGTGGTCGGCGGCCGCTATCGGACCAACTCCGCGACCGCCTACCAGCCGTCGCGGACGACGGTGAACGACCTCGGCGATATGCTCGTCGCCCACCGCGAGAGCCCCGGCGGTGTGACCAAGATCGCCGGACATGCCGCGCGCTGCGTCGACACGAACAACAACGGCACGATCGACACCTCGACCGGCTTCGACGACGTTCGCGCCTGGGGTCAGGACGAGTGCGTGATCTGGCATCAGGACACCCCCGGCGGCGCAGGTCCGCGGGCGGTAGCCTGGGAGCCGAGCCCCTTCAACAAGGACACCTGCGAGTTCGACAACCCGAACCCGCGGGTCTGGGTCGCCTACCGTCCTGCGGGCGGCGTTGGTCGGGTGCTCCGCCTCGACGGTGAGACCGGGGAGATCCTCGACACCGTCGACACCGACATCGGCGCTGGGCTCCCCTACGGCGGCGCCGTCGATGTTGAGGGGGACTTCTGGTACACCGCGCGCAGCGGTCCATTCCTCTTTCAGATCGACTCCGAGACCCTCGCGGTCGAGCGCTTCACCACGCCGAACAACCCCTACGGCGTCGCGATCGACAGCTACGGCAACCCTTTCCTCGCTGACTATCACGGGGGCGCTGGGGTCGACGCGATCACTCGCTTTAACGTGGAGACCCAGGCGTTTGAGCAGATCATGGGCGTCGCCGGCCGCCATCGCGGGGTCCAGATCGACACCAAGGGGATCGCCTGGGCTGCGGGCAACTCGCCCTGTCGTCTGGTCAAGGCCGACACCGAGAACAACATGATCCTCGACGACGCGATCGCGCTGCCGGGCTGTCAGGATCCGGTCGGCGTCAGCATTGACCAGGAGGGCGACGTCTGGGTCGTCGACCGCGGCTCGAGCATCGCCCTCGAGGTGGATCCGGAGACTCACGAGATCAAGAACACGGTGACGGGCCTCATCGGCTCCTACACCTACTCGGATATGACCGGGAATTCCCTCGGCCTGGTCCAGGGCCCGAAGCCGGGCTGAGCTGTGCTCCGCGGGGGCTTCCCGCAGGAGCGATCGTTCGAGGGGCGGCCTAGGCCGCCTCTCGGCGTTCTCGGGCCTCGATCTAGCCGAGGAAGATCGGAAGCGGGCGAGTGTGGTGAGGCCGAGGCCCGAGAGGATCGGTGCGGAGTTCGCCTCCATCGCGTACGAGGTCGCGAGGTCGACCCCCGCGTACGGCCGGGGCGCTCGATCAGCTCGATGCCCGGGACCTGGACTCGAGCGCCGGGGGGGACGATGAAGAGCTCATGAGCGAGGGCGTCGGCGTCGTGCGTCGACATGGCGGTCATTCTCCGCCGGGGTGCACGAACTTGGCCCGGCTTCCGGAGACGTGCTGCAGGAGTTGCCGGTGGCCTTGCTCCGCTCGCCGTGCGAAGGGGGATACCGGCGGCAGGGCGCGTGGGGGGAGGCTCTGCTCGGGGGCCTAGAGCGGTTGGGCGCCGAGCTTCTCCAGGTGGGCGACGACCTCGTCGCGCTGAGTGTGGGCGAGGATCGCGAGGAGGTCGCCAGGCTCGGCCTGGGCGAGGGTCCGGTCGATGCTCTCGATCTCGTCGTCGACGTCGATCAGGGCGGCCTGCGCGAGCCCCTCTTCGCGAAGGCCGCGGCGGAGGATCGCTGGGACCTCGCCGCGGGCTCGGCCGCGCAGGTGGGCCTTCTGGTCGCGGAGGAGCACCTCGTCGGGGCGCATTCCAGCGAGCGAGCGGCTGAGCTGACGGAGGTCGTCCTCGCTGCGATCGCCGGGCATGCCGAAGGCGACGGTCAGGCGGCCGTCCTTGCGGAGCGCATGGAGCAGCTCTCCGAGGGCGGTGATCCCGGCGTTGTTGTGGGCGAAGTCGAGGACGACCGTCACCCCGTCCAGGGTGTAGCAGTTGATCCGGCCGGGGTTCTCCTCCGCGGTCGAGCGAAAGGAGCGGAGGCCGTCGGCGATCGCCCTGTCGGGGATCCCGAGGCTCTGCGCGAGGGCGGCGACGCCGAGGGCGTTGAGGAGGTTGTGACGGGCGGCTCCGCCGTACGTGCAGGGGATCGCCGAGACCCGGGTGAGGGGCCGCTCGCCGAGCCTGTCTGCGCGGACGAGCTCGCCCTCGGCGACGTACCAGCCCTCGCCACCGTCCTCGAGGTGGGACCGGAGGGTCGGGTTGTCACGGCTGAGCGCGAACCACACGATCGGCGCCCGCAGGCGTGAGGTGTCGACCGTACGCAGCGGCGCCGAGTCGGCCCCCATGACGATCCGTCCCTCGCTGTGGACGACGGAGCCGATGATCGCCTTCACCTGGGCCATCGCCTGGAGGTCCATGATCCCGTAGTCGCCGAGATGATCGTCGGAGATGTTGGTGATCAGGGCCGCGTCGACCCGGTCTAGGACGAGGCCGCGGCGGAGGAGGCCGCCGCGGGCGATCTCGAGGGCGGCGAAGTCGACGTCCGGGCGGCGGAGAGCCATCCGCGTCGCCCCTGGGCCGGTCCAGTCGCCAGGCTCGATCAGGACCTCGTCGATGACGACACCGTCGGTCGAGGTGTTGCCGACACAGAACCCGGCGTGGCGAGCGATCCGGGCGAGGAGGCGGGTCGAGGTGGTCTTGCCGTTGGTCCCGGTGATCAGGGCGATGGGGATGGTGCCGAGCGAGTCCCAGGGGACCTCGGCGGGCGCGGGGAGCTGCTCGATAGGCCAGGTCTTGCCGCGGACACCCTGGCCGAGGGTGAAGGCGTTCTCGTCGAGGAGGTTCGGGACGCGGCGGGCGGCGGCGGCCTCGACGAGCGCGCGGAGCTGGGGCGACCGGCGCTCGTCTGCCTCCTCCGCGCGGATGGCCTCGAGATCGGCGGTGATGCTGCTCTCGCTGATGTTGAGGGCGCGACGGATCGCGCGCTCCAGGAGGATGGCGGCGGCCTCGATCCGGTCGACGGGGGAGGGCGCCGCGAGGCAGAGTCCCGGGCCGCCGTCTGCGCGTGTGTAGGGGCGTTGGAGGAGGTCGACCGGGGCCCAGCCGAGGGCGCAGGTGAGGGCTCGGTGCTCGTGGACGATCGCCTCGGCGAGCCCTGCGACCTCCTGCATCGGCTCGACCTCCGCGACCGCGGCGGGGCCGGAGGTGTAGAGGTTGGGGCCGATCAGGGCACGTGCGGAGATGTGGGTCATCCTCGCGCTCCTCGCGCCCCTTGCGCTCCTCGCGCTCCTTGCGCTCCTCGTGCTCCTCGTGCCCCTCGTGCCCCCTGTGTGCGGGTCCGAAGGGGGCGGCGGGGGGCGGCCGTGAGGGCTGGGGCGTCGAGCATGGGCACGGTCACCCGGGTCCTAGTCGTCGCTCTCGCGGGCGATCCGGACCCCGCGCTGATCTTCGATCACGGTCTCACCGCTGCGCTTGCGTCGGCGTTCGTTGCGGCTGCTCTCGAGGTCCCCCTCGGGGTTCGCCAGGGAGCCGACGGTCGAGAGCGCGGCTGGGGCCGAGCCTTGGCCGTGGCCGCCGTCGTCGCGGAAGCGGCAGATTTGCTTCCAGCAGCGCGAGATCTTGTCGCCAAAGATGAGCAGCAGATCGCCGGGCTCAGAGACCGAGAGGGCCCGCTCGATCGCCTGCTGCTCGTCGGCGACGACGGCGATCGCCTCGCGTGGGACGCCGCAGGCGAGGAGCTCGTCGCGGAGCATGTTCGGGACCTCGTCGCTCGCCCGGCCGCGGGTGTTGTCGTCGGCGCGGACGACGAAGCGGCTGAAGCCGGGGGCGGCGATCCTGGCGATCTCGCGGATGTCCTCGTCGCGGCGATCGCCGGGGGCCGAGAGCACCACTGAGCGCCGGCCGCAGACGTCGAGCTTGCGGACGAGGTTGGTCATCGCCTGGATCGCGGCGGGGTTGTGGCCGTAGTCGAGGATCACCTTGAAGGGGAGCTCGTCGAAGACGTTGAGGCGGCCAGGCGCCTGGAAGTAGGTGGTGTCGAAGGTCCGCAGCCCCTGGCGGATGTTCTCGACCTTGACGTCCATCGCGTAGGCGATGAGCGCGGCGAACATCGCGTTGTTGACGTTGTGGCCGGCCTTGCCCTCCATCGTCGCCGGGATGAGGTGGGTCCAGAGCAGCGGGATGTGGGTCCCGTGGTCGTAGATGGTGATCATGTCGCCGTTGATCCCCTCCTCTAAGACCGCCGCTAGGCCGCCAGCGCGGATGTGCTTGCGGACAAGATCGTGCTTCGGGTTCATCGTCACGTAGCCGATCCGCGACGCCTCAGTGTAGTCGGCCATCCGCAGGCAGAGGTCATCGTCGGCGTTGAGCACCGCGCAGTCGCGGGCGACCTCGATGACGATCCGCTTGAGCTCGGCGAGGTCTTCGACGGTGTCGATGCCGCCGAGGCCGAGGTGATCGGCGGCGACGTTGAGCACTGCGCCGACATCACAGGAGCGGTAGCCCATGCCGGCGCGGAGGAGGCCTCCGCGGGCGGTCTCCAGGACCGCGAGGTCGACCCGGGGATCGCGGAGGACCATCCGCGCCGCGCCGGGGCCGGTCATGTCGCCGGCGACGGTCCGCTCGCCGTCGATGTAGACGCCGTCGGTCGACGAGAGGCCGACGGTCGCGCCGGACATCTTGTGGATGTGGGCGACCATCCGCGAGACCGTAGTCTTGCCGTTGGTCCCGGTGACCGCGGCGATCGGGATCCGCGTCGGCGAACCTGGCGGAAAGAGCATGTCCATCACCGGTCCGGCGACGTCGCGCGGCGTTCCCTCGGTCGGGGCGACGTGCATGCGGAAGCCGGGGGCCGCGTTGACCTCACAGATCGCGCCGCCGATCTCGGCGAAGGAGCGGGATATGTCGGGGCTGATGAAGTCGACGCCGGCGACGTCGAGGCCGATCGCGCTGGCGGCCCGGATCGCCATCTCCCGGTTGTCGGGGTGGATGACGTCGGTCTGGTCGATCGCCGTGCCGCCGGTGGAGAGGTTGCCGGTCGAGCGGAGGTAGAGGGTCTCGCCGGGCGGGACGATGGTGTCGGGGGTGTAGCCGCTCAGCTCCAGCAGGCGCAGGGCTTGGTGATCGAGGTCGATCCGGGTGAGCACCTTCTCGTGGCCGATCCCGCGGCGGGGGTCGGAGTTGACGAGGTCGATCAGCTCCGCGACCGAGTGTTCGCCGTCGCCGACGATGTGCCCAGGGACCCGCTTGGCGACGGCGACGAGCTCGCCGCCGATCACCAGGATCCGGTGGTCAAAGCCGGGGATATAGGTCTCGACGATCACCGTCCGCGAGTGCTCGACAGCCTTGGCGAAGCCGACCTCGACCGCCTCTGGCGAGTCGAGGCCGATCGACACGCCGCGGCCGTGGTTGGCGTCGAGCGGCTTGAGGACGACCGGGTAGCCGAGCCGCTCCGCGGCGCGGACGGCCTTCGCGGCGCTGCGGACCAGACGTTGGCGGGGGACCGGCAGCCCGAGGTCGCCCAAGATCTGGTTGGTCAGCTCCTTGTCGGAGGCGATCTCGACGCCGATGAAGCGGGTCTCCGAGGTGATCGTCGCCTGGATCCGCTTCTGATAGCGACCGTGGCCGAGCTGGACCAGCGAGTAGTTGTTGAGGCGCAGCCAGGGGATGTCGCGCTCCTCGGCGGCGCGGACGAGGGCGCCGGTCGAGGGCCCGAACTGCCGGCGCTGGGCGTAGCTGATCAGCTCGTCCTTCTGCTCGACAAAGTCAAAGCCCGGCCCCTCGGCGTCCTCGGGCCGGACCGTGTCGGGGAGGAGGGAGTGGAGGAGGTCGAGCGCCAGCTCGCCCGCGGCCTCGCCGACCTGCTCCTCGTCGTACTCGTAGACGACGTAGTACTCGCCCTGGGTGCCTGTGCCGCGGGTCTTGCCAAAGCTGACCGAAGCGCCGGCTAGAACCTGGAGCTCGATGGCAATGTGCTCCAAGACGTGACCGAGCCAGGTACCGCCGTCCTCGCGCAGGCGGCGGACAAAGCCGCCGGCGGAGTCGTAGGAGCAGGTGTGCTGCTCGAGGCTCGGGATCGCCTCCAGGAGCCCGTCGACAAAGCCAGGGATCTTCGCGCTCGGCCACTCCTCCAGGACCCCGAGATCGACCTTGAGCCGGATCACCGGGAAGTGGGCGTAGAGGTTGGGTCCACGGTAGATGCGACGCTCGAGGATCTTCATGGCGGGTGCTGGCGGCTGGCGGCTGGCCTGGCCTAGTGGCGCAGAGCTAGGGGTTGTGCGGGGAGGGGGTCGCCTCGCGGGTGTGCAAGTTGAAGGTCGCCCCCCGATCGAGGATATGCAGCTTTATGCCAGTCAGACATATGACCGCGCCAGTCCGGGCATGACCCATCGACGAGTGCTCCAGCGATGACGCGTCGACGATCGTGATCGCTCCCGCGCCTTCGACCTGGAGGACATCCTCGGGGCTGATGAAGGCCGCGGTGTCCTCGTCAAGGCCGATCCCGACGGCGAAGGGGTTGTAGGCCAGGGCGGTCAAGAGACGGCCGAGACGGTCGCGCTGGCGGAAGTGCTGGTCGATCACGACGCGGTTGGTCATGCCAAACCCGGGGGCGAGCGAGGCCATCCCGGCGCGCGGAGTCGCGCCGCCCTTGCCGAACGCGATCATGTGCTCGGAGAGGATCGCGGCGCCGGCCGAGGTCCCGCCGACCGTGACTCCGGCGGCGTTGAGGCGACGGATCGCCTTGGCCACCGGAGTGCCGCCCAAGATCGTCGAGATCCGCAGCTGGTTGCCGCCGGTCAGGAAGATCGCGGTCGAGCTCTCGAGCAGCTCCAGCCAGTCCTCGCGGTCGGCGTCGCTGCGCTGCTCGTAGCCGAGGGAGAACGATTCGGCGGCGCCGAGCTCGCGGAAGAGCTCGACGTAGCGGGGACCGGTGTCCTCCAAACGGGAGGCGGTCGGGATCACAGCGACCCGCGCCGTATCGCCGCCGGAGAGTTCGATGAAGCGGCGGAGGATCGTCTGGCTGCCCTGTTTATCCTCGGCACCGCCGACCGGGACGATCCATCCGCGGGCCTTGTCCTGGTCAATCTTCGCTGGGCACATGGTTCATTCGCTCCTTCTTGTCTTCCTCGACTCGTTGGCTCTCTCGAAGGTCCCGAGCACCGTCGGCGCGCCGTCGCGGAGGAGCCAGCGCCCCCCGGCGAGTACGCCTCGGAGTTGCGCCGGGGGATCGTCGCGGTCGCTGCCGCCGCCCAGGATCAGGAGATCCGCGTCGGCGCCGACCTGGATTCGGCCCTTGCGTGGCAGCCTTAGCTGATCGGCGACGTTGCGGGTGAACACCGGCAGGGCGCGGCTGAGGTCGACCCCGCCGCGGACGAGCGCGCCGAGGGCCGCGAGGAGGGTGGTCGCTCGACCGACGTCCATCGCGACGACGCGGCCGCCATCGCCGAAGACCGGCATGCAGCCGGCGCCGTCGGAGGAGCAGGTCAGGCGGGCGTCAGGGAGGCTCTCGTCGGCGAGCCAGCGGGCGATCGCGTCGACCGCGAGGAGACCGTCGCCGGGATCGTCCTCGGGGAAGGCGGTCACGTCGACGGTGCAGCCGCGGCGGCCGAGCTCGCAGGCCTCGGCGTAGAGCGATCGCTGCCGGTTGACGTGGGTTGGATGGAAGACCCGCGGCGGTAGCTCGGTCTCGTCCAGGGCGCGGCGGATGAGCTCAAGGCCGCGGCGGCCGTCGCCCAGGTGGAGGTGGAGGATCCCCGCCTTGCCGGTCATCAGCCCGCCGACGTGGCAGTCGCTGGCCACCCGCACAAGCTCGTCGTAGGTCGGCTGCGACGACCGGTGATCGGAGATCGCCAGCTCACCCACGCCGATGATCGGCTCGACATAGACGAGGTCGCGGCGGACCGAGCCGGTCAGGGTCGGCACCGGCAGCTCGTAGGCGCCGGTGTAGCAGTAGGCGCTGAGCCCCTCTTCGCGCAGGCCGTAGGTCCTCGCGACCAGATCGGCGACGGTGCGGGTGGTCCCGTCGGTGCCGAGAACGCCGACGACCGTCGTCACGCCGGCCCGGGTGAGCTCCGTGAGCTGGACCGGCGGGACTCGGGTCGCCGGTCCCGCCTCTCCGCCGCCGCCTGTCAGGTGGACGTGGGCGTCGACGAGGCCGGGGATCACCGTCGCTCCCTCGAGGTCCTCCTCGGCGCCGCCGTAGGCCTCGGGCAGGGGCGGGAGGTCGACGCCGATCGCCGCGATCCGTCCGTTCGCGAGCAGGAGATCCCGCCGCCCGCAGGGCTCAGGGGCGAAGATGTTCGCGTTTCTGAGGAGCCGGATCATCGGCGGCGGACGGTACACGAGTGCGCGACGACGCGACAAGGCGCCTTCAGCCTACGTTCTCCACCGGCGCCCTTTGGGCCGAAGACGGCCGACGGGCACGGTCGAGGAGGCCATGTCAGCCATAGTCTGCGTGCGAAGCTTCCTCGAAGGGGCGGCCCCGAGCATGAGGAGTTCTGCCAGGGGCCCGAGAGGCCAAGCCCGAGAGACCGGGCCTGAGAACCGGGCCAAGAACCGGGACCGACTACGGAGTGGGAGCGGTCGGGAGCGGGCCGAATTTGGAGTTCGCGAGCGAGGACTCGGTCGGGTCGCAATCGTCGCCGGTGACGTAGACCGAGGACGGGGCGCCGTTGACCCACATTGTCGCGCAGCCACCCTCGCCGATCGGCTTGTCGGGATCACAGCGCTTGCAGATGAGCTTGTTGGCTTTGTCTCTGCTGCAGCCGAAGTTGTCCCCCTCATCGTCGCAGTAGAACTGACGACAGTACTGGTCGAGGACGTCCTGGCCGGCGTTCTCGGTTGAAGCCTCGTAGGCGGGGATGGGGCTGTTGGGATTGTCGCAGATGCCGAGGTCGTTGACCTCGAGGTCAGCGTCACAGGCGCCGGCGTTGGGCTTACAGCCCTGCTTGCCGAGGTTCTCGACCTGGCAGGCGATGTAGATCCCGTTGGAGTCGACCGCCTCTTTGTAGCGGACGACGAAGTCGCTGAGCTGGTCGAGCTGGGAGGGATCGCAGGAGATCTGCTTGTAGGTCGTCGAACAGACCTTGCTCTCGTTGGACTGGCTGATGTCGTCGCCGGCAGCGTCGCTGCCCGGGGCATTGCAGGCGGCCTCAAGGCGCTTGTCCTGGAGGGCGAGGGCGACGGTCTGGTCGGCGTAGCAGTCGTCGACGTTGCCGCAGCGGAGTACGTCGTCGGAGTTCTCCGGGTTGAAGATCGCGGAGCAGCCGGCGACAGATGCGGCCGAGACGAAGACGACGAGTGAGGCGCGGAGCCAGGAGAGGGACATGCGGCGGGACTCCATCGAGAGATCGGGGGGGATGGGCCTGGGGTGGTGGGCCTAGGCCCTATCAGGTGCCTCTGGTGACCGAGCGAGAGGTCAGACGAGGTCGGGCGAGGATACGGGGGTCGCTGAGGGAGCGCAAGCGGGCAGATCGATGACGAAGACGGTGCCCTCCGGGTCGCTACGGAGGATCTGCACCGAGCCGTCGTGGTCGGAGATGATCTGCTGGACGATCGCCAGGCCGAGGCCGGTTCCCTGGGCCTTGCGGGTGTAGAAGGCCTCGAAGATCCGCTCGGCCTCCTCGTCCTCGATGCCGGGGCCGTTGTCGGTGACCGTGAGCATCACCCGGTCCCCCTCGGTCGCCACACCGAGGGTGATCTCGGGGCTTCGTTCGGAGTCGAGAGAGTGCTCGGCGAGGGCCTCTTTGGCGTTTCTCAGGAGGTTGAGGAGGGCCTGCCGGAGCTGGCCGGCGTCGCCGAGGACGAAGGCCTCTTCGGGGATCTCCCGGCGGAGCTCGATCCCCGCCTGGCTGAACTCCTCATCGATGAAGTCGAGGAGGTTCTGCAGCTCCGCGGCGAGGTTCATCGGCTGGATGTCTGGTTTTTGCCGGCGGGCGAAGGCCAAGTAGTCCTCGGTGATCAGGGCCAGGCGATCGACCTCGCCCGTGATCCGCGCGAGGAGCTGGTGGGCCTCGGGGCTCGCGTCGACCAGCTCGTCCTCCAGGAGCTCTGCGTTGAGGGCGACGCTGCTTAGGGGGTTGCGGATCTCGTGGGTGACCTGCGCTGCGAGGCTGCCGACAGCCGCGAGCCGCTCGCCGCGGATCAGCCTGCGCTCGCGCTCTTGCAGCGCCTCGGCCATCTGGTTGAACTCGCGGGCGAGCTGCGAGACCTCGTCACCGGCGGCCGCGTTGCCGAGCTCGATCCGCTGCTCCCACTCGCCGCGGCCGAGCCGGCGGACGCTGGTGGTCAGCTGGCGCAGCGGCTTGAGGGTCAAGATCACTCCGAGCGCGGTCGCGAGGGCGAGGAGCGAGGCGATGATCGTCAGGATGATCGTCAGCCGTTCAGTTTCGCGCTCGGCTTTGCGGACCTGGTCGCTGAGCTCGCGGATCGCCCGGGTGACCTGGCTCTCGAGGGCGAGAAACTGGCGGTTGATGTCACTCTGCGCGCGGATATCGCCGATCACCTCCGCCGGCGGTCGTTCCTCATCGGTGGCGACGGCCAGCTCGATCTTGGAGATCGCGTCATAGAGAAGGCGGACGTCCTCGAGGTTGTCGGAGCCGCCGAGGCGCGCAGGGTTGGCGAGGGCGTCGTCGACGACGTAGCGGGTCTCCTGGACCAGGCGCGTGAGCTCGGCGAGGGCCTCCGAGAGGAGCGCCTCTTCGGTGGCCGCGAGGGCCTGGGGCTCGCTGCTGCGGGCGCGGCTGTCCTCGACCCTGACATAGATGCGGGCGGCTTGGATTCGAGCTTCGGTGAGCCGCGAGTTGAAGACGACGTAGACGGCCGTGAGCAGGTCGAAGCTCGCCTGGAGGGCGCGGACCTGTCCGAGGATCGCCCACGACGAAGCTCCGGTGGTGATGAGGACCATCATGACCAGGGCGACGATCCGCGCGGCCAGGCTCTGGCGGAGGCGGAGTGGGGGGCGATCGTTGACCACCGGGGCGGACTCTAACAGCCCTGATGGCGGCCGTCTTGGCCGCTCGCGCGGGCCGGTCGGGGCCCCTGGGCCCCTTCCCCTGGGGCTCGTCACGTGCGAACCTTGGGCCGCGCCTCCTTGTTTCCCGAGGGCGCGGCCGTCATGTCGATGTTCAGCTCCCGTCTCCGTTCCTCTGCGCTCGCCGGACTAACGGCGGTCGCGATGACTTCTGGCGCCCTTCTCCCGGTGCAGACGGCGAACGCCGCCGGTATCGCGTTTGGGGCGATGAGCGCCTATACGACCACGAACGCCGCGCTCGGCGGGGGGTCCGTGCTCGGCCTCGAGGGTGACGATGAGGCCGCAGCGGCGTCGTTGACCGCCGCGCTACGCCGGGAGTTCGCCGCCCGGGGCGTGGGCGGCGGCAAGGAGATGTCGACGCTCGAGCTCAAGCTGACGATGGGCTGCGAGGAGCCGCCGCCGCCCGGCTGCATGGCTGAGGGCGGTCGGACGTTGGGCGTCAGCCAGATGATCTACGGCTCGGTGGTGAAGGCTGGCGACAGCTACACCGTCGACCTCACGTTCCTCGACGTCGACGGCGGTGCGGTCAAGGAGACCCTGAAGACGCCGCTGAGCGCCGACGCCTTCGGCGAAGGGGTGATCGATCAGACCGCCAAGGATCTCGTCAACCAGATGCTCGGCGCGGAGCCGGAGCCGGAGCCGGAGCCCGCGGTGGCCAGCCCCGCGGTCCCAGGCCCGGTCGTCCATGAGCCGACCGTCGATGACGGCGGCGGTCTGGTCTGGGGTCGGCACGACGCTGCCCGCTGGAAGAAGATCGGGCTTGTGACCTCAGGGGCGCTCGCGGTCGTCTCGATCGGCGCCGCGGTGGCGACCAGCCTGATGATCCGGCGCGACGGTCCGGTCTACAACGACCTCATCGACGCCGCGAAGGGGAGCCTCGAGGACGACACGCCGGGCAACGACATCAACCCAAACACGATGCAGGATCTCTGCGATGTCGCCCGTACCGCCCCGCCCGGGGAGATGGGCACGGTGACCAACAAGCCGGTCGCCGAGGTCTGTCGCCGGGGAGACACGCTGGCGACGGTCGCGACCGCGAGCTGGGTCGGCGCTGGGATCTTCGCGGCGTCGACGATCGCCTTCACGACGCTGCTCTTCGTCCACAAGGAGAAGAAGGACGGGGCGACGGCGAAGCTCCGGGCCCACGGGGCTGCGGTCGGTGTATCGCCGATGAGCCACGGCGGGGCGATGGTCGGCGGTCGCTGGAGCTTCTAGTCGGGGGCGGTGGCCTCAGCCTCTGCAGAGGCCGGCTTTGCGGGGCAGCACGCATTCGGGCAGGGCCAAGCGTGCGTCGATCTCCTGACCCCAGGGTCCGTCCTAGGAGCTCGTCTTCCTCCAGGTGAGGGAGCCGGGGTCGGGGGGGGCTGAGGCGCTTGGTGCGAGGAGGCGGGGCAGTGGGCTGTGCTTGGCGGGGGTGCTCTCGGCGATCTGACGGGGGTCGGTGATTGGCGGGAGACGTTGGAGCGATGTCCTGCGCTCAGTCGGCGATGAAGCGATCGTAGGACTCGACCTGCTCGGAGTAGCGACTGAAATGCCCACTTTGATCGACCATGACCGTCTGGAGGAGGAGGCTCGAGGGCAGCTCGTCGGGGTCGGGAGGGGCGAGGGCGTCGAGGAGGGCGGCGGGATCGTCGGCGACGTCGTGGGCGGCGACGAGCCGCTTGCCCAGGTACCAGCGGAGCATCTGTAGCTCGCGGTCGATGCCTACAAGGGCTCGCCAGCCGTCGTTGTCGTCGGTGGCGAAGTCCTCGTCGCGAGCGATGGCACGCTCGAGCAGCCGCATCTGGCAGAAGGACTCGCGGGCGAGGATCCCAAAGATAGCGTCGTTGCTCGGCCTCGTGTCGCGCAGGAGGGGGTTCGGCGACCAGCCGCGGGCGATGGCGAAGGCACGAGCCTTGTCCGCGATCGATCCTCCGATCATCCCGTAGATCGCCGGCCCTCGGCCACGCAACGCTGCGCCGAGCTCGAGGGCGGCGCGCAGGTGGGGATCGTCGGGGGAGGTGGAGCGGCGGATCGCCAGCTCGGCGAGGCGATGAAGGGCGATCGGTTGGATCAACGGATCGTCTGCGGCCGCCTCCCGGCCGGAGAGGCTCTCGTCGTGGATGCAGGGATCGTCGCCGAGACCGCCTCCGGCGTCGCTCCAGCGGACAAAGGCCTCGAGGGCTGAGCGCGCTTCATCGTCGAGGTCGGCGTCGGCGAGGGGCGTCGTGTTCTCCTCCTGGGAGTTCAGTGCCTCGGAGCGCGAGAGCGGCAGGAGGGCAGCGCTTAGGCGCTGGCGGGCGCCCGGCGTACCCACAGAGTCGGGGGTTGCCTCGGCCCAGACGACGACCTTCGCCCAGCGGGCCTCGATCACCTCGGGCGGATCCTCAGGCAGCGAGACCCAAGGGCCGAGGGTGAGGTAGCTGAGAACCACCGCGACCCCGAGCACTAGGACGGCGATGAAGGAGATGGTCCGGAGCATGGATCCCAGAGTAGCCGTTCAGATCGCGCCACGGAGGACTCGAGCGCCGACGCCGAGGGCGATGTTGATCCCGTTGGCGGCGATCATCAGGATGCCGATCCTGTGGAAGCGGGCGCGGATCGCTGGCAGCTCGGCCTCGGTCGCGAAGACCCGCCGCGGCCAGAGAAACCAGGAGACGTGGACGAAGAGTCCGAGGACGAGCGCGAGGAGGGCGATCTTCGCGACCACGAGTCCGGTCCACAGGGGACCCGCTCCCGGCGTGATGAGAGCGAGCGCGACGCCGCTGAGGACGAGCGCCAAGGCCCCGCTCAAGACCTTCCAGCGTGCCCCATGGACCACCGTAAAGAGGAGATCCTCGAACTCCGCCGCGCGCGCGAAGAAGCGCTCCGCGCGGGGGTGAAGGACGAAGATCGAGAAGACCATCGCTCCCAGCCAAACCCCGCCGCCGGTGATGTGGACGCCGATCCGCAGGGCGGCGAGCACGAGGTCGGACATCGCTGAAGGATACCGTATCGCCCCGCGACGGGGAGGCCGTCCC
>Ga0316189_10001941_pt1 | contig 20419 bp, 20 predicted proteins | sample LowCovwburrow_MG_FD_204930 | JGI IMG/M metagenome (GOLD analysis project Ga0316189, IMG submission 204930) | Coastal sediment microbial communities from Maine, United States - Lowes Cove worm burrow | ecosystem: Environmental > Aquatic > Marine > Coastal > Sediment | place: USA: Maine... | reverse complement strand
GCCCGCCCCCACCCGTACTCCTCCCTGGCGCGGCATTCGCTTCGCTTTGCCTTGCCGGCGCGTTCGCGCCGGGCTTCGCCCTTCGGCTCGCGGGGGGGGGGCTGCTGTCTTGAGGGGCCGTGCCGGTGCCAGTGCCAGCGCCGGTGCCAGCGCCAGTGCCGGTGCCAGTGCCGGTGCCAGTGTTTGGCTCGAGCGTCACCGTACGGCTTGTGCTGCCGCGGGTGCTTGGGGCGGCGGGTCTCGGGTGGGTTGGGTGGTACGGCTTGTTTACACCGCCCCGCCCACCCCCACCCGTAGTCCTGGTATCACTCTCACGCGAGTGAGCAGCGTGCCTGGCGCGGCATGCGCTTCGCTCGGTCTTGCCGGCGCTTTGCGCCGGGCTTCGCCCTTCGGGCTCGCGCTGCCGCGGGTGGTGTGGAAGGCCAGTGTCGGTGTCAGTGCCGCTGTCGCTGCGCCAGCGCGATCCCTGCCCTCGCTAGCAGCGCCACCCCGAGCACCGTCATCAGCAAAGTGCTCGGCGTTCTCGGCGCGTAGCCGGAGCTCAGTAGTAGCAAGAGCGCTGCGCCCATCTGTCGGCGAATCGAATCCTTCGACATGATTGCCGCGACGGTGACTGCTGCGCCGACGCCTAGCGGGATCGCGTATAGAATGAAGTCGCGGTCCGGTAAGAAGTCGAGTCGCAGCGCGCCGTAGAGCAGGTCGGGTAGGTCTCGCCCGACGGCATGTCTCCACATCGCCATCGCCACGGTGATGACGGCAGCGGCCAGCACCGACAAAGTGAGTGTCGCCTTGCCGCGCAGCTCTCGCCAGGGAATCGAAATCGCGAATCCGATCGCAATCGGTACCGCGAGGTAGGCCATTTCACCCGACCAGCGAAACGCGTTGGAGAGGCGCTCGGTGTGCTCCCAGTAAGACCGTCGGCCGACCAGGGTGACGACCATCGAGATGATTCCGCTGAACGAAGCGATGAGCGTCAACACCAGCGCCACCGAGACGGCGCGGGTAGAGCGCCAATGCATCCCAGCGAGGATGAGGAGCAGGATCGTTGCGTGCGCGAGGCCGGCGACCACGATGACGAGCTCCGGTCTGGTCCATGCGCGTGGCAGGAACGTCATCAGGGTGACGATCGGAATGAGCACCCACCCGAAGCTGGCGATGCCGGCGCGCGCAGAAAACGGGAGCCCGGTTTTGGGAGAGGCAAGCGATGCGAGGCAGAACCCAAGCGCCACCAGGGCGCTCACGACACTGAGGTTGCGGGCGAAGCTGCCCCAAGTGTCGAGTCGCATGAGCGTATCGGTCGACCAGGCGTCACTTCCCAATAGAATCAGGACGCGATTGATGATCAGGTCAGCCAAGGCAGCTGCGCCGGCCATCCACGTGAGCGGAGGGGTCGCGGCGAATGAGGGCGAACCTTCGTTTTCTACGGGCGTCACGGCGGCCACGGAAGCTAGGGATGAGTCGATGCCCTCGGTCAAGGTTCAGGGACCCTACGCGGGCAATCTAGCGTATTCAAGGCTCTCTGCTAAAACCCGCTAGATGACCGCCGTCCGCAACGACTGGACCAGAGAAGAAGCCCGCGCGCTTCACGACCTGCCGCTGACCGATCTCCTGTTTCGGGCGCAGGAAGTTCATCGCGCAACCCAGCCACGCGATGCGGTTCAGCTCTGCTCGCTCCTGTCGATCAAGACCGGGGCTTGCCAGGAAGACTGCTCGTATTGCCCGCAAAGCTCGAAGTACGACACGGGTGTCGAAGCGGAGCGCCTGATGGACGTCACCGACGTGGTCAGCAAGGCGCGCGAGGCGAAAGGCGCCGGCGCCAGCCGTTTCTGCATGGGCGCGGCGTGGCGGAGCCCGAAGAAGGGCAGCCGGCAGTTTCAGCAGGTATTGGAGATGGTGCGTGGGGTTCGCGAGCTTGGAATGGAAGCCTGCGTAACCCTCGGGATGCTCGACGACGAGCAGACTCAGGAGCTCAAAGACGCCGGCCTCACCGCTTACAATCACAACCTCGATACTTCCGAGGAGTACTACGGGGAGATCATCAGCACCCGCACGTACAAGGACCGCCTCGACACCATCGCCCGAGTGGCCGCGGCTGGGATATCCGTTTGTGCCGGCGGCATCATCGGCATGGGCGAGAGCATCGACGATCGCGTCGGCATGCTCGTGACCCTCGCCAACCTTTCGCCGCAGCCGGAGAGCGTGCCGGTCAATGCCTTGGTGGCCGTGCCTGGCACTCCACTCGGCGATCAGAAGCCCGTCGACCCCGTCGAGCTCGTTCGTATGTGCGCCACCGCGCGCATCATGATTCCCGGTGCCCGTGTGCGGCTTTCGGCCGGACGCGCCTCGCTCAGCCGTGAGGCGCAGCTCCTCTGCTTCATGGCAGGTGCAAACAGCGTCTTTTTCGGCGACAAGCTACTCACGACCGGAAACCCGGACCACGACGCCGACCTCGACTTGCTCCGCGATGCAGGTCTGTCGCCGCTGGCACCGGCTTCGGACGCAGCCGAGTAGGGCCTTGGCTTGAAATCACTAGGTTTTTTGGCAGGGCTCCTTGTTGAATTTGATTTGCAACATCTATCGGCTATAAATCGACGATGCTCGTGTGCCACTGCCACGCGGTCAACGACCGAATGATTCGCCAATGCGTCAACGATGGCGCGCGAAGCGAGCATGAGGTCCGTGAAGCCTGTGGCGCAGGCAGCAGCTGCGGGAGCTGCAAGCCCGCGATCGATCGACTCATCGAGCTCTACCACGATGGTCAGAGCGGAATTGACTCGAGCGGCGCGCGGGGCTGACCCCGGCGGCTGATAACGCATTTCAAGTTCACATTCGACGCATTGCCACTAGCAATCGCGGTCCCTATGCTCGCCCGAAGGAAAATTCATGAAGGGCAACGAAGAAGTCATCAAGGTGCTCAACGAGGTCCTCACCTCCGAGCTCACCGCAATCAACCAGTATTTCATTCACTCCAAGATGTGTGAGGACTGGGGTTTGGAGAAGCTCGCGCAGAAGAAGCGTGAGGAGTCGATCGAAGAGATGAAGCATGCCGACATCATCATCTCCCGGATCCTTTTTCTCGAAGGCGTGCCCAACATGCAGCGTTACTTCCCCGTGAAAGTCGGTGAGGATGCGATCGAGCAGCACCGACTCGATCTCGAGGTCGAGTACGACGCGGTGAAGCGACTGAATGCCGGAATCGTCACTTGCGCCGAAAGGGGTGACAACGGTAGCCGCGACCTCCTTCAGACGATCCTCCAACAGGAGGAAGAGGGAATCGACTGGCTCGAAGCGCAGCTCCACCTGGTCGAAATGATTGGCAAGGAGCGATACCTCGCCGAGCAGTTGGCTGCGGGGCTTGGCGGCGGGGCCTAGCCCCAGCTCGCCGGGCTGCTAAAAGCTTAGCGATGAACGCGCATCCGCTCGCTGGTCAGCCCGCGCCGTCCGACATTCTCGTCGACGTCGCAAAGCTCCTTGCCGCCTACTACGACGACAAGCCCGATCCCAATGATCCGGCCCACCGCGTCAGCTTTGGCACCTCCGGACACCGGGGATCCTCCTTCCGGCGCAGCTTCAACGAGGACCACATCCTCGCGACGACCCAGGCGATCTGCGATTATCGCCTGGCCGAAGGGATCGACGGCCCGCTGTACCTCGGCGCGGACACCCACGCGCTCTCGGCGCCGGCGACCAAGACGGCGCTCGAGGTCCTCGCCGCGAACAGCGTCGAGACCTGCATGGCGCCGGAGGGGCACTTCACGCCAACCCCAGCCATTTCGTTTGCCATTCTCGAGCACAACCGAAACAGCTCGAGCGATGGCGACGGCATCGTTGTGACGCCGTCGCACAATCCGCCCGAAGACGGCGGCTTCAAGTACAATCCGCCGCACGGCGGGCCCGCGGACACCGAGGTCACCTCGTGGATCGAACGTCGGGCCAACCAGTTGCTGTCTGCAAGCCTGAAAGGCGTGCGCCGCGTTTCGTACGATGCCGCGCTCCGGGCCGAGACGACGCACCTCCATGATTTCATCACTCCCTACGTCGAAGCCCTCGACACCGTTCTCGACATGCGCGCGATTTCGAGCTCGGGCCTTCGAATCGGTGTCGACCCCATGGGCGGCGCCGGCATCGCGTTCTGGCCACGGATCGCCGAGCGCTATGACCTCCGGCTCGACATCGTCAATGATGTCATCGACCCGACATTTTCGTTCATGCGGCTCGATCGCGACGGGAAGATTCGCATGGATTGCTCGTCGCCGTACGCGATGGCCGGCCTGGTCGATCTTCGAAATCAATACGACATCGCCTTTGGAAACGACACGGATTTCGATCGCCACGGCATCGTGACCGGCAGCTGGGGGCTGCTCAATCCCAATCACTACCTCAGCGTGGCGATCAGCTATCTCTTCACCGAGCGCGACTGGAACAAGCGCGCAGCCATTGGCAAGACGCTCGTGAGCAGCGCCATGATCGATCGCGTCGCCAAGGACCTTCGTCGCCGGCTCGCGGAGGTGCCCGTGGGCTTCAAATGGTTCGTGCAAGGCTTGCTGGACGGTTCGTACGGCTTCGGCGGAGAGGAAAGCGCCGGCGCGTCGTTCTTACGCAAAGATGGCAGCGTTTGGACGACCGACAAGGACGGCATTCTTCTGAACCTGCTCGCGGCTGAGATCACCGCGACGACAGGACGAGACCCCGGGGAGTGCTACCAGGGCCTCACCAAGCAGTTTGGGGCACCGGTGTACGAGCGCATCGACGCGCCTGCGACTTCCGAGCAAAAAGCGGCCCTCAAAGCGATGAGTGAGTCCGATCTCGATGCTACCGAGCTCGCGGGCGAGCCCATCACGCAGGTGCTCACCAAGGCGCCCGAAAACGACGCTGACATCGGTGGGCTCAAGGTGACTACCGAAAATGGCTGGTTTGCGGCCCGTCCCTCCGGCACCGAAGACGTCTACAAGATCTACGCGGAGAGCTTCGTCGGCCGCGAGCACCTGGCATTGATTCAAAAAGAGGCCAGGGAGCTCATCGGTCGCGTGTTCCAAAAGAACGCTGCGTGCTAGCCCTGGTCACAGGGGGCGGGGGCCGTCTCGGCAATGTTCTCGTTCGACGACTCCTCGAGCTCGGCCAAAGCGTACGCGTTTTGGAGCCCGGGAGCGTGCCCGAGTCCCTTTCGGGTCTCGATATCGATTTCGTTTCAGGCTCGGTCCTCGACGCGGCCGACGTCGCCCGGGCAGTCGACGGCGTGGACCTCGTTTACCACCTCGCGGCCAAGATCGACCTCAGCCCCAAAAAAGACCCGATGATGTACATCCTCAACGTGGACGGGACTCGAAAAGTCGTCGACGCCTGTCTATCTCGGAATCTCAGGTTGGTGCACACGAGCTCTCATCACGCGCTCGTGCGCGAGCCCCTCGACCAGCCGCTGACGGAGGAAAAGCCCCTCGCCCTCGATGAGAAGTGCGAATATCACCGGTCCAAGGCCATCGGCGAGACGATCGTCCTCGACGCCTGTGAGCGCGGGCTCGACGCGGTCATCGTGAACCCCGGATCGATGATCGGCCCTCACGACTACGAGCCATCGATGATTGGCACCGTGCTAATCGACATGTACTTCGGCCGCATCCCCGTCTTGCTCGAGCTCCTGAGCGACTATGTGGATGTCCGCGACGTTGCCGACGGAATGATCGCGGCTGCCGAAAAGGGCAGGCGAGGCGAACGCTACTTTCTGACGGGTGACGTCATCCCCGTCATGCAAATGGTGTCCCTCTTCGGAGAGCTCACGGGCGCGAAGGTCCCGACGCGCGCGCTGCCACTGTGGGTGGGTTGGGCCTTGTTGCCTGCTGCCTTGTTGGGAAGCGCCGTGAGCAACAAAGAGCCCTTCATCACGGCGGACATGCTTCGCGCGAGCGTGTCCAATGACGTGGTTTCGCACGACAAGGCGCATCGTGAGCTCGGCTATGCGATTCGCCCGCTCCGCGAATCGCTTGGCGATGCGGTAGCCTGGTATCGCCAGCGCGGATGGCTCGAGGCCTAACTCCGGATTTCGCGGTTGACGTGGCGCGCGTGCTACACATAAGGCAGCCATGAGCGGAAGAGAACCCAAGCGCCATCAGGATCTCGAGGATGTCATCGACCTGATCGCCGCGTCCTACGACGGCGACGAGGAGATCAACAACCTGGACAGCGCCGCTCTCCCGAACAAGCGCGCAGTCATCACGGCCTTCAATCACATCACGCCCGTACTCTACATGGGTTTCTACACCACGCGTGCTTTGAACCGGACCAATCTCCGTTACGCGGTCAGCGAACACCTGTATCCGGCGCAAGACATTCTGGTCGAGCAGATCGATCGCGCCGTTCGCTACCAAGAGCGGATGGGGCAGGTCTCCGAGATCAAGCCCGAAGGCTGGAGCGAAGACGTCGTCCTATGCCTCTTTCAAAAGATCCCGGAGCTTCGACGGGTTCTCAACAGCGACGTCCGCGCCGCTTACGACGGAGACCCCGCAGCCGCGAGCATCGAAGAAGTCATCTTCAGCTATCCAAGCATCCAGGCCATCACGGCATATCGAGTCGCGCACGAGCTGTGCGAATCCAACGTTCCGATGATCCCGCGAATCATCACCGAGCATGCGCACAGCAAGTCGGGTATCGACATCAATCCCTGCGCGCAGATCGGCGAGAGCTTCTTCATCGACCACGGTACCGGCGTGGTCATCGGCGCAACCAGCGTGATCGGCCGGAACGTGAAGCTCTACCAAGGAGTGACCTTGGGGGCCCTCAGCGTCTCTTGGGATGAGGCGCGCGGATGCCACGGCACGAAGCGGCACCCGACTATCGAGGACGACGTGACGATCTACGCCGGCGCCTCGATTCACGGCGGTGACACCGTCATTGGCAAGGGCTCGGTCATCGGCGGCAACGTCTGGCTCACCAAGTCCGTCCCGCCCGGCTCGAAGATCTTCGGGCGCGCGAAGTAGCGCATAAAGAGGACTAGCCGGCGTTGCGGAGCTTTTCTTTGACCTTGTCGTAGACGGCTTGGAGGTTCGTGAGCTCACCGAGCTCGTCCTCCTCGATGGTGATGTCGTAGTCTTTTTCGACATCCGCGACGATTTCGATCGCCATCATGCTGTCGATTCCCAAGTCCGCGAAGGGCGTATCCTCGGGGATATCTTCGACTTCCGTCACCTCGGTGATGATCTGCCTCAGCTCGTCTTTCAGCTTGTCCGACATGCCGCCCGTATATGCTTGGCTTCCCCAACAGCGTCAAGCATTTGAAAACTGGCCGCTTGGCCTGTTTCGAATGTGGTATGGACCAGAAATTACGGTACCTTAGGCTCCGGAAGCATATGAGTTGGATTTCCGAAAAGGCACATGCCGAACTAGGGCGCGTTCGCGACGCCCAAGCCAAGAAGATCTACCCCTATTTCCGGCGGTTCGAGTCCGGCGGCCTCCACACGACGATCGATGGCAAGCCAGTCGTCAACTTCAGCTCCAACGACTACCTCGGACTGACCAATCACCCGAAGGTCAAAGAGGCGGCCAAGCGGGCCGTCGACCAGTTCGCCTGCGGGCTCAGCTCATCGCGTGTCCAAGCCACCGCCACGCTGCACGTCGAGCTCGAGGAGCGCCTTGCCGCTTGGTTCGGCTTCGAGAAGTCGCTGATCTTCACGACCGGCTACCAGGCGATGGTCGGCACGATCATGTCTTTGGCCGACAAGGACACCACGATCGTTCTCGACAACTTGAGTCACGCCTGCATTCTCGACGGCACCTTCCTGGCGGCCGGCACGCCGATGCGCGCACCTGAGGTCCGCTTCTTCAATCACAACAGCGCCAAGGCGCTCGATCGCGTGCTGAGAAAGCGCGACCGGAAGAACGCGCTGGTGATGATCGAGGGCATCTACTCGCTCGACGGCGACGAAGCCAAGATCCAAGAGTTCATCGAAGTGTGCGCACGGCACGAAAACGTCGCCATCGTTTGCGACGACGCGCACGGTACCGGCACCCTCGGTGCCGCAGGCCGGGGCATCATCGAGAAGTACGGCCTCGAAGGCCAAATCCCCGTCGTCATCAGCACCTTCTCGAAGACCTTTGGCGGCATTGGCGGCATTCTCCTCGGTGATGCGGATGTGGTGGATTTCATCAAGCATACCGCGCGCTCGTTCCTGTTCAGCGCTTCGTTGCCCGTGCCCATCGTCGCAGCAGCCAGCACCATTCTCGACATGCTCGAGGCCGATGGCGCGGCACTGGTTAGCGAGCTCCACGAGAAGGCCGACTACATGCGAAAGGGCTTGACCGAAATCGGTTTCGACCTCGGCGAGAGCAACAGCCACATCATGCCGATCATGATCCGCGATGAAACCAAGGCAATGTTCACACATGTGGCTCTTCTGGAGAACGGCGTGCTGATGGTCCCGATCATGTACCCCGCCGTGAAAGAAGGCGAAGAGCGCCTCCGCTTGAATGTCACCAGGGGTCATACCTACGAGGACATGGATGGGGCGCTCGACCTGCTGCGGACCTACTCGAGCTCGTTTTCGCTGGTTGGCAACGCCGCGGAGTAGCGTCGATTGAAGACCGGGGCGCGGAAGAAAGGCGCGACATGGAGCTCCATCGAACGGCTCGGCTTGCAATTGTGGTCGGAAGCACTTGGGAGGTTTGACCACGCAAGCCTCGCCTCGGCGCGCGCGCCAATCGGAGGTGGTTGCTGTCTTGCCGATTGTCACTTGCGACGTCGACTCCGCCCCACATCGCCCCTTTCTTCCGCGCCCCTCCCTACGGATACATTCGAGCCGCGTACATCCGTACGGCGCCATCAAGCCACGTTCCAGAATCCCGCCCCTCAAGACAGCAGGCGGCAGCGCGAGCCCAACGGTGACGCTCGTTTCTCCGACCACATTTGCAGGCTGCCCCGACCGACGCAGCCCCGTGTCGCGCCTTTTTCCGCGCCCCGGCTCGCGACCGAGCGCGCCCGTCGCGTGCCGTTGTCCGCTTGTGTAGTTGGCATGGATAGGGGGCTGGTGGCCCGGTGACCTAGCTCTAGGGATCCCCGAGCTCAGGAGGAGTCCGATGAAGCTTCAAGGGAATACGATTTTGATTACCGGCGGCAGCGCTGGGATTGGTTTGGCGATGGCGAATAAATTCGTCTCGCTCGGAAACAGGGTGATCGTGACCGGCCGGAATGCCGACAAGCTCGAGGCTGCTCGCAAGGAGTCGCCCGCGCTCGAGATCATTCAAAGCGATGCTGCCGATCCCGGCGCAGTTCAGGCGCTCGCCGCCGAGGTTGGGGATCGTTTTCCAGAGATGAACGTCCTCGTGAACAATGCAGGCGTCATGATCCCGAGGAACCACACCGGACCCAGCGGAGACCTCGTTGCTTTGACAGGCGAGCTCGACATCAACTTGGCGGGTCCGATTCGCATGGTGTCGGTGCTGATCGATCGGCTCAAAGCCAACCGAGGAACGATCATCAACGTGTCTTCGGGCCTAGCGTTCGTGCCGCTTCAGCTCAGTCCGATCTACTGCGCGACCAAGGCTGCGCTTCACTCGTACACGATGTCGCTGCGTCAGCAACTCAAGGACGAAGGCGTCGAGGTGATCGAGCTGATGCCCCCAGCGGTGCACACCGAGCTCACGGCAGACATGCCCGACGACGGAGATTTCAAGGTTTTGACGACCGACGAGCTTATGGAGGGGACCTTCAAGGGCCTCCGCGCTGGCAGGCTCGAGATCCGCCCGGGCCAGGCAAACCAGCTCTACTGGATGTCTCGCATCGCCCCCGGTTTCATCAACGCGCAGCTCGAAAAGGGGTCCAAGTCGATGGTTCCCCCGCCGGAGCCCGCTTAAACGAAACGGGCTCCGAACTTTCGCTCGGAGCCCGTTCTGTGTGTTGCCGGAAGCGGTTACTTCTTCGGCTCTGCCTTATCGGCGATGTGGAATTCGACTCGGCGGTTCATCGCCTGCTCTTCCTTCGTCTCGGCGTTCGGCACCAGCGGCTTCTTGGGTCCGAAGCCCTGCGCGACCAGTCGCGACCTGTTGACGTGACCTCTGCCGACGAGGTAGCGAACGACCGTGTCGGCGCGCTTCTTCGACAGGATCATGTTGTACCGGAGGCTGCCCGTCTTGTCGCTGTGACCTTCGACCCGGATCTTCTTGATCTCCGGGTGGGCAATCAAGACCGCGGCGACGTTGTCGAGCAGGGCCCATGAGCGCTTCTGGAGCTTGGCGCTGCCCGTCTTGAAGTAGACCTTCTCGAGAATCTCGAGTTGGCCGGCGCCGATCACGACGAGCTGCTTCTCTTGGCAGCCGTGGTTCTCCGGCGTGCCCGGCACGTCTGGGCAGTTGTCGATGCGGTCGGGAACGCCGTCGCCATCGCGATCCGGATCGGGGCAGCCGTTGTTCTCTGCCGAGCCCGCGTCGTTCGGACACTGGTCGTCGGCGTCGAGAATCCCGTCGCCATCATTGTCCGGGTCGGGACAGCCGTCTTCGTCCTCGAAGCCGTCGATGTCTTCAGCTTCGTCCGGACACTTGTCATCGGCGTCCGAAACGCCATCTCCGTCGTTGTCCAAGTCCGGGCAACCATCTTCATCCTGGAAGCCGTCGAGATCTTCAGCGTCGTTGGGGCAATTGTCGACCTCGTCCGGGATTCCGTCGCCGTCGGCGTCTGGTGCCTTCTCGTCACCCGGCATCGTGTAGCCGAGCATGCCGAACACGCGCCAATCGGGGGCACCGTAGCCCGCCGTGACGCCCGCGCTGCCGCCCACACCAAGCGTGAAGCCGAAGTCGGGGAGCCACTTGAAGCCGCCGAGTACCTCGACGGGTGTCTCGTTCTTGGCCCACATGTCCACGGTCTTGTTCGCCGCGGTTCGTCCGAAGGCTTCCGCGGAGATCATGAAATTGTCGTCACCCAGCATGATCAAGACGCCGCCGCCGTAGGTGAATTCGTTGCCGACGAACAAGATGGGCGCGGTCCCGGGGGTGGTGACGAGGCGCTGAGGACCCAGCTTGTAGCCCGCTTGAATTGGAATGCGGACGTGATCGCCCGCGTTGAAGTTCATGAGCAGCTCGAACCAGCCACCGAGGTAAGGCGACTGGTCGGCCTGTCCTGCAAAGCTCTGGTCGCTGCTGGCGAGCGAAGCGGTGTTGACCGTCAACGTAGCCTGGGCGCCGATCTGGAACACGTCGTCGCGCGTTCCGAAGAAGTTGAATCGTCCACCGAAATACAGGTCACCCAAGTTCGATTTCTTGAACGCGCCGCTGTCCGTCGGGTCCTTGATCATGAAGTGGTAGGGCATGTCCGCGAAGAGCACGATGCGGTCGGCCAGACCCAAGCTGAGCATCAGGTGGCCGCTCAGCTGCTGGTGCACGACTTCGGTACCGTTGACTCTCAGCGGGTCGTCCGAATAGTCGAGCCACACCTGAAAACCAAAGCGCAAATGCCCCTGACCGTCCGGTGTGCTTGCTGCGAAACCGTCGGTTGCGAGTTCGGCGGGTCGGAACTGATTGAGGTCGATTTGCGCAGTCTGCGCGCTGGCGGCCGATGACAGCGCCATCACTAATGCCGCCAACATTCCAACCCAACCCCGGTTGAACATCCTTGGGTTATTCGTATCCATTGCGCTCTCCTCCCATTCCCCTCGTGCAGGGCGCCAAAGCGCCTGCGAGCGGTCCCGTATGTAGCATTTTTCTTACGGAAACGGAAAAAGTGGAGCCACGCGTGCCCAGTTTCAGCGGGCTGCCGGCGTCCGGGTGTCGCTATTGATCCCTATTTGTTCGGGAAGTAGAGACTGACCGTCTCCGCGATGCAGGCGGGGCGGTCTTCGCCTTCAATTTCTACGGTCACGCGAACCACGGAGAGGATTCCGCCCTTGGACTCGTCGACGGAGACGACTTCGGCGCCGCCGCGGACGCGGGAGCCGACCTTCACCGGGGCAGGGAAGCGCACCTTGTTGGTCCCGTAGTTCACCGCGAACTCGAAGCCCCGTACCTCGAAGATCTCGGGCATGAAGGAGCTCACGAGCGAAAGCGTCAGATAGCCGTGTGCGATCGTCGCGCCGAACGGCCCGGTTTTCGCCCGCTCCACATCGACGTGAATCCACTGATGGTCGTTCGTCGCGTCCGCGAACTTGTCGACCCGATCTTGCTCCATCGTCATCCAAGCGCTGTACCCGAGGTGCTTGCCGACTGCCTCTTTCAGGTCGTGGGGGGATTCGAAGATTGTTGCTGGCATCTTGGCGGAGGATAGCGTCTGCGGGCGTCAACGCCAGGGTCTAGTTACACCGCCCACCCACCCCCGCCCGTAGTCCTCCCTGCCGCGCGCTTCGCTGCGCTCGCGCTTGGCGGCGCGTTGCGCCGGGCTTCGCCCTTCGGGCTCGCGCTGCCGCGGGTGGCGCGAGTGCCGGTGCCAGTGTTTGGTTACACCGCCCGCCCACCCTCACGCGTAATCCTGGTATCACTCTCACGCGAGTGAGCAGCGTGCCTGCCGCGGCGGTCGCTTCGCTCCGCCTTGGCGGCGCGTTGCGCCGGGCTTCGTCCTTCGGGCTCGCGCTGCCGCGGGTGGCGTGAGCGCCGGTACCGCCGACAGCGGTCGGGATCGCGTTTGTGTTCGGGATCCCGTTTAGACCGTCTGTCCGTCGAGCACCGTTTTCGCTGCATTCATGTCGGTGACACCGCCTGACACGATGAATGCCATGAACTCCGCTCCGTCAGCGTCGAGCGCGTGGACGCGGTCTGCGGGGACGACGATTAGGTTGCCGGCGAAGTTGTACGACTCGGGCAAGTACACCGAGACGTGCCCGGCGAGATGGGGGTCGTCGAAGTGCTCGCTGGTCAGAAAGCCGAGCACCTTGAGCCCGTGGGGGTTGATCTCAACAGCGACCGGTTTGTCGAACTTGCGCTTGCTGCCAACGAACGCGCCGAAGAGGTCCCTGAGCGAATTGTAGAGGATTCGAATTAGCGGCACCCGCCGCATGCCCGATTCCAGCCAGGAGAACAGCTTGTTTCCGACGACGTTGCCCGCGAGGTAGCCGATCACAGTGATTCCGGCTGCCGCGATCACGATGCCGAGCCCAGGAATCGACGTGTCCAGCCATCGATCGAGAGTGGTAATCGTGAACACGACAACCCAAACCGTGATGGCAACCGGTGCAAGGACCAAGAGCCCCTGCGCGAAGCTTCTCGTCAGTGTTCTCATGCGATTCTCCTATCACCCGCTTGCACACTACGCATTACCAGACAGAACGCGCGGCGTGCCGGTCCTCTTCCCAGTTTGGCATCGCATCACGCCCGGCATTCGCCACATGTTGCTGGGAACGCTCTTTTTCAGTGCGATGACGGTGTTCGCAAAGTTCGCGGGCGAACGGCTGCCGACCATGGAGCTGGTTCTCGCCCGCGTCATCGTCACCCTGGTCATGAGCTGGTGGGCGATTCGGGGCCTCGGCATCTACCCCTGGGGGCACAACAAGAAGCTCCTCCTGATGCGCGGCTTTTCGGGCTTCATGGGCTTGAGTTGCTACTTCTACGCGATCAACCACCTGCCTCTCGCCGACGCGACGGTGATCCAGTTCTGCAATCCGATGCTTGCTGCGCTCATTGCCGCGTTGGCGCTCAACGAGCCGCTACGTGGTCTGGACGTGTTCGCGACGCTGTTCAGCATGGCGGGGGTCGTGCTCGTCGCGCAGCCGACCTTTCTGTTCTCCAGCGGCGCGGCCCTCGATCCCATCGCCGTGACCATCGGCGTCGTTGGCGCGATCTTTTCGGCAATCGCCTACGTCGTGATTCGCCGACTCGGCTCCACCGAGCACCACATGGTCGTGGTTCTCTACTTCCCGCTCGTGACCGGTCCTGCCTCTTTGCCGCTATTGGCCCTGGAGGGCTTGGTGCTTCCCGAGGGCATCGAGTGGCTGCTTTTGCTGGGTATCGGCGTCGCAGCTCAGCTCGGCCAAATCGAGATCACAAAAGGGTTCAAGCTTGAAACCGCGGGCCGCGCTTCGTCCGTCACCTACCTGCAGATCGTCCTCGCCTACACCTGGGGTGTTCTGTTCTTCGGCGAGTACCCGAACGCGATCAGCATCATCGGAGCGCTCCTCGTGGTACTTGGCGTTTTCAGCCTGACTCGCCGCGCCTAGTTCTGGAACAAGGGATCGAACAAGTCGGCGCTCACGTTGAGGTCTTCTAGGCTAGCCGCGCCCTCGACGTTGCTGATGAAGGTCATCATGCGACCCCAGCCTTCGTGCTCAGTGGAGACCTTCGCGCCGCTGCTGAGCTCGGTCCAACCTTCCCAGCTCGTTTCGATGCCGCCGATGGGGATGATCTGGACCCACATTCGCCAGGCTTCGGGCAGGCCGTCTTCGCCAGGGATCCACAGATACGCGTCGCCGGGCGTCACGCCGCCCGAGCTGTAGCTGACGAGTAGGGCCTCGCGTCCGTCCTCGAGCTTCACTAAGGAGCGTTCGACACCCGGGTCGAAGAACTTAACTACCGGGTTGAGCCAAAAAGAGTCGTTGATCCAATATGCGTGCGCTGCGCTCAGCGCTTCCTTGGCGTCTTCGCCCGTTTGTTCGATGTCTGCATGCCAGGCACGGCCGGTTTGATCCGAGGTGCGAAAGAGAGCGCGAGAATCGCCCCAGCGCAGCTCGACCAGATCGCGTTCGCGGTCCCAGACATAGTGGTGCCGCCCGAAGAACGACCAGCGGACCGCGCCGGTTCGATCCCACGCCTCCTTGTTGACCGCGGACTCCATCGACCGAGCCAGTGCGTCGGCTTCGGGGCCGGGGTGGCCGTCGGGTCGTGGGTCGTTGAGTGAGTAACCAAGCACAACCAGGCCCAGCAGGCCCAGAACCAAAATCGCAGCCAGTATCTTGAACGCACGCATCATGACAACCCCGCGAGCCTACACTGTGCAGAGAGGCGGCAAAAGCGCTATGAGTCCCCCCATGGCTCATTCGCACGGACAGCATGGCGGCGCACCCGCCGGTTCGCCAACGATCGACACGCGTGAACGGGGCGCTCCGAAAGACGGTGAGCCTCAGCTGATGGATCGCCGGCTCTTCATGCAGCTGCTGGTGTTCCAGGTGCCCACCGGGACGTCGATTGCCGCCAATCAAGATGCCCTGCTCTCGGCATTGCGAGAAGCCGACATCCCGGCGGTCGTGTACGCGGACGCCAACGACCCCCGTGGCGTGGCGCTGCTGACCTTCGGCGAAGACCCGGCCATCTTCGTCGACTCGGTTCGCCCTATGTTCGAGGATGCGCCCCTGCGCGACTGGACGCTCCGTCCCGAGCTGACGATGATCGGCCGTACCTACAGTAGCGGCTACGAGCAGGACCTCGAGTTCTGGCTGCTCGATCGTCCGAGGCAGACGGTTCTCAACCCCGAATGGAACTGGGCCGTCTGGTATCCGCTTCGCCGTACCGGTGCGTTCGAGCAGCTCGAAGGAAGAGAGAAGGGCGGCATCCTTCGCGAGCACGCCACGATCGGACGCGCGTACGGAGAGCAAGACCTCGCGCACGACGTGCGCCTCGCCTGTCACGGTCTCGATACCAACGACAACGAGTTTCTAATTGGTCTGATCGGCTCGGAGCTTCATCCCCTTTCGCATGTCGTGCAGTCGATGCGGGGCACGGTGCAGACCGCTCAGTACATCCAGCAAATGGGCCCGTTCTTCGTTGGGCGTGCCATCGGCCGGCATCCGGGCGCCCGGAAGTGAGCGGCCATGCCCGGTAGTACCTTCGGTCAAGCCTTCCGCGTGACAACCGCCGGTGAAAGCCACGGTCCGGCCAACGTGGTGATCATCGACGGCTGTCCTGCTGGCCTTGCGCTCTCGGAAGAAGACATCATCCCGGACCTCGAGCGGCGTCGTCCGGGGCAGAGCAAGATCGTCACGCAGCGAAAGGAGCCGGACGCGCCTGAGATTCTCTCCGGTGTGTTCGAGGGTGAGACTACCGGCACGCCCATTGCCATCATTGTCCGAAACGAGGACCAGCGTTCGCGCGACTACAGCAACATCAAGGATGTGTACCGACCGGGGCACGCGGATTACACCTTCGACGCGAAATTTGGTCGCCGCGACTACCGCGGCGGAGGCCGGAGCAGCGCACGCGAAACCGTAGGGCGGGTGGCCGCAGGCGCAGTTGCGAAGAAGCTCATCTCGCAGGCGTTCGGAGGCGAGGTGCTTGGTTATGTGACGCTGGTTGGTGATGTCGAAGCCAGAATTCCTTCAGCGGTCACGCTCGAACAGGTCGAAAAGCTCCCTGACGGCGAACCCAACATCGTTCGCTGCCCCGACCCGGCCGCGGCAGCCCAGATGGTCAAGCTCATCGAGAAAGTGAGGAAGGACCAGGACTCGATCGGAGGCGTTGCCGAAATCGTTGCGCGCAACGTGCCTGCTGGCATGGGCGAGCCGGTCTTCGACAAGCTCAAAGCCGACCTCGGCAAGGCCCTCTTCAGTCTACCGGCCGTGCTGGGTGTGGAGTACGGCGCGGGCTTCGCGGTTGCCAGGTCGCGCGGCAGCGAGAACAACGACGCGTTCGAAACCGATGCGGAAGGCAGGATTCGCACTCGCAGCAATCGACACGGTGGCATGCTTGGTGGGATTTCGAGCGGAATGCCGATCGTTCTCCGCGCTGCCGTCAAACCGACCAGCAGTCTGCCGCGAAGCCAAGACACGGTAACCTCGACTGGCGACGCGACGACCATTCGCACGACGGGCCGTCATGACCCCTGCCTGCTGCCGCGGTTCATTCCAATGGCCGAGGCGATGGTCGCGCTCGTGCTGGCCGACCATTGGTTGCGCTGGCGAGCGATCCGCGACTAGCGCGCGAAGTTCCAGGCAATGATCGCAATGGCCGCCGTGACGAGGACGGCCGCCCAAAGAAGGCTACCGCTCTTGCCGTCTTTGGAGGACTCTGACCCGACCGCACGCCGGAAGCCGCCAATCATGTTACCCATGACGCCTGTGGTTTGTCCGCCAACCGTATTGCGGGAAGGGCCGTGACCCTTCTTCTCGCGCCTCTTGCCGGTGGAGCTCTTCTTCTGATACTGCTTCGACATTCGCGCCATCCTATCCGGGATCGACGCTCGCGTGAATTGCTTTTCGCGGAGGTAAGAGGGTGTAGTGCGGTATCGGTTGACGGTCCCGGCGGCACCTCTCGTGTTCTCGCTCACAAGCGGCGAGAAGCTGCGGCTGCGCATCCGGACTGCGGTGCGCAAGCCACCTCTCTTTGGCCCGGGCTGCTTCGGGACGGCCGAGGCCCGCGAGCGCCAGGGCTCGACTCCGCAGCAAGCTCTCGTCGCGCGGCGCCAGGCGGAGGCCGGTCTCTGAAGCGGATAGGGCGTTCAGGTCATCGGAGAGGCTGCCGTAGGCGCGAGCCAGGTCACGCCAGGCCCGCCAATCCATAGGCGAGGCTTCGGCGACCCGCTGATACGCCTCTGCGGCGGAGGCCCAGCGCCACACTCGGGCGTAGGCGTCTCCCTGCACGCGATCGAGCACGGGGCTCGGGCCGATCAGCGCTTCGGCCCGCCGCGCAAAGGCGACGGATTCGTTCGGCCGCCCCTGCATCGAGGAGAGGCGCGCCCGCAGGACGAGAGCCCGAGCCTGCAGGACCGGGGACTCTGATGCGCGAGCGAGGCGCCGTGCGCGCTCGATGCTCGGTTTCGCCACATGTACGTGTTCCTGCTTCGAGTGCAGGAGTGCGAGCGACTGCGTGAGCAGGCGTTCGATGACCGGTCGCCCCGCGCCCCCAGTGGCTTCGTGCTCGCCTGCCCCCGACCCCATCCAGACGGTTGCGGCGCCAATTTCAGTAATGGGCTGCTCGAGACATGGATCGAAACCGACCTTGCCCCGCGTCTCCGCGCCAAGCGCGAAACCAACCCCTCGCTCCGTGCGGCTCGCTTCGCAGGCCAATGCTTGAAACTGGAGGCTGTGTTTGCGGTGCAGCAATCGTGCCTCGATTCGCAAGGGGAGCGAGAGCTTGCGCGGAAGCTTCATCGAGTAGCGAACGGTCTGTGCCTCGTGTGCCGGCAGGGTTCGGTCGAACGCCGGCGCGGAGAAACGGTGCACCTGATGCAGGATCTCGGGGTTGGCGTCGGCGTCGAGAAGCGTAGCGCGCAACACGAACACATCGTCATTTCCATCTTCGCTCGGACGGGACACTGCAAGCAGCTCGCCCGTCGCATCGCGAACCTCCACTTCGACCCAGACGTCCTGCATGTCTCGCACACCTCCCGGGAAGCGATGACCGGCGCCTTGGTTCTCGAGCAGAACGTCGAAGATCAGGCGCTCGGAGCCTCGGAGCTTCGACTCCTCGGGAAGCAAGTAGCGCCGCTTGCCGACGCGCACGGCGCCGATGTCGACGACCACGGCGCCTCGGAGCTCGTCAGAGGCCTGCTGGCCATGGCTGGGGTCCGGCAACTGTGCCGTCATCGCAGTGTGAGAGGCTGCCCAACGATGACTGCTCACCATTGCGTCGCTGGCGCCTGCCATCTCCGCATCCGACGCAGCCTCTGCGCGCATGTGGCAGCCCTGGCAGTTGCGGGGTTCGACCGCCGTGAGCTGATCTTGAACCGCTCCGGCAAATGCTGACGATGCCCAATCGCCCAAATCGTCAATTCCCGGAAGGTGATTTTGGTTTCCGATCGAGGGGCCAGAGAAAGACCGGTGGCATGAGCCGCAAAGCGCTGCGCTGCGCAGCGGCTCCATGGTGAGCCGTGCGCGGTGCGCTTCGATCTCTTCGGGATTTGCGGGGTCGGGAAGAAGGATCGTGGCGTCCGTGAGCGTGAAGCTCGCGTTGCCGTCGGCCCGTGTGGATTCAACGCTGTGGCAGACGAGGCATGTGATACCGGCGTAGGCGAGATCGTTGTCCGGTGTGACCTCTCCGTCGATGTCTCCCGAGATCAGGAGAAGCGGGTCGTGACAGCCTGCGCAGAATCGACTTTCTTCCTTGCCCCGCTGCTCGCGAAACTGATCGATGCTCGCCCGGTACCAGGGGTTGTCAAACGATGCGTAAGCGTGGACGCTGTTGGCCCAGTGCGAGGCGACGTCCGCGTGACAGTCGGCGCAATCAGCGGTCTTGGCGAGGCGTGTGACGTCGAGGGCCGGTGCCCTCATGAGTGAAGGGCCCAGGTCTTGTCCTGTGGAGTGAAGTGGCTCAGGCGCGTTCGAGCAGCCCGCGATCCAAACAAACAGCCCCATCAAAAGCCAGTGAGTCATGTCGTATAGGACGTTCGATGTCCCCTTTTGGATCTGATTGTTCTCAGAGCGTGCCGATGCTGACGAAAACCTGAGTCAGCAGCGCGTCAGCCATCAAGATGCTGATCGAGACGACGACGACCGCCCGGGTGGTCGAGCGGCCGACGCCTTCGGTGCCGCCGCGGGTTTGCAGGCCGAAGTAACAGCCGAGAATGGCGATCAGGAATCCGAAGAACGGTGTCTTGGAGACGCCGCTGATGAAGTCGTTGATTCGGAGCGAGTCGAGTGCCGTGGAGAAGAAGAACTCCATCGGAATCCCGTAGGACAGCGCCGCGACGAGCATCGAGCTCAGCATGCCGAGGATGAACGCGATGAAGGTGATCAAGGGCATGATCACGATGCAGGCGACTAGTCGTGGCACGACGAGCTTACGAATCGGGTCTGCACCCAGAGCCCGGATGGCATCGACTTGCTCGGTCACCGTCATCGAGCCGAGCTCCGCTGCAATCCCTGCCGCAATGCGGCTGCCGACCACCAGTGCCGTCAGAGACGGGGCGAGCTCGCGCGCCTCGGAAACCGCGATCACGCGGCCGAGTGTGTCCTTTGCGCCAAAGGCCTCCATGGACACCGCGAACTGAATGGTCATGACGATACCGACGAAAATCGCCGTCGCCGCTGCGATCGCGAGGCTCCGGACGCCGAGCTGCTCGAGCTGATAGATGAATTCAGTGGTATCGAAGCGCGTCGTGAACATGGTGCGAAAAGTGCGACCGGACAGAAGCGTCGCAGCGCCCACCTCTTCGACGAATGTTCGAAGGCGCCGAATCTGGAAGTCGGCCCAGGACGTGAAGTTGCGAGGGTGCGTGGAGGGCGCTGCAGAGGTCACGGCTGACCCGTCGTGGTCGTGAAGGGGCCGAGCAGCCGGTCGAAATCCGCGAGGGCCTCCTCGAAGCTCGGGCCCGGCGGCGTGATCAACCCGAAGTCGTAGACGCAGTTGTCCTTCTTCAGAATCTGCAAGAGGATGTCTCGCGGCACGCCGTCGAGCTTGGCGGTGAAATGCGTGCGCAGGGCTTCACGGCCGTCCATCGGGACGAGCTCCTCGTGGACGACCTCGCGCTCGGTGAAGCCGATCATCAGGTGGCTGCGAAGCGCCGTGAGCGGGATGTCGAGGCCGGGGTCACAGTCGGAGTCGATGTGCATGACCGCCTCCTTGGCCTCGTTGTGCCAGGCTAGGTCGT
>Ga0316189_10001940_pt1 | contig 20420 bp, 20 predicted proteins | sample LowCovwburrow_MG_FD_204930 | JGI IMG/M metagenome (GOLD analysis project Ga0316189, IMG submission 204930) | Coastal sediment microbial communities from Maine, United States - Lowes Cove worm burrow | ecosystem: Environmental > Aquatic > Marine > Coastal > Sediment | place: USA: Maine... | reverse complement strand
GCCAGCAGCATCGCGACCGCACCCTGGTCGACGCGGCCGTACTCGCCCGCTCCGACTGCCGGCAGGTCGCCCCGGATGTCGTTCAGCTCATCCACCACGTACTGGTAGATCGTCGCCCGATCGCTCTGCTCCGGCGGCGTCGATCCGATCTGGAAGGACTCCGTCACCAGCGGGATGTCTCCCCACAGGTCGATCCCGTGCCAGTAGCTGAACGCCCGCAGGAATCTCGCCTCGGCACGCATCTGTGCGAGCTCGTCGCGCAGGGCCGTCTGTCCCCGCTCCTCCAGCTTCTCGTCCGATGTCGCGCGCAGGAACTCGTTCACCAGCGACACCTGGTAGAACACCCGCGAGTACATCATCTGAACGAACTGGTTCGACGAGGCCCACCCCATGGTGATCATCTCCGGGATGCCGGCATCGCCCCAGCCCAGCACCGCCTCATCCGTGGGCAGCTCCTGCAGCTGCCACAGCTGGCGGCCGTAGTGGCTGAATCCCTCGTCGAGGCGCGAGAAGTCGGAGTCTCCGTTCGGACCCTGCTGGCCCGTCACCGTAAGCCCGGCATACAACTTGGCCAGGAACGCCTCGTAGGACTGCGTGTCATTGAAGACGTTGGCTTCCGTTACCGTGCTCTTGGGTTCGGTGTTGATATCACAAGCCGCCACTGCCAGGCCCAAGGCGGAAGCGGCAAGTATCGCAATGGCGCTTCGAAATCGCATTTTGATTCACTCCTGAGTCATGCCTCGAGATCCGGGTAGTAAAGGGAGGACCCGGACGGCCGCGGACTGCGCGACCGTCCGGGATCAGGCACGCCGGTCGAGGCTGGACCGAACGCACCGTGGCCTCCTTATGTGGTTATGGGTTCGGCAGCACCTCGGCACCGATCCACGGGTTGGCGCTCACGACCACCAGGATCAGGCGGAAGGCTTCCTCGACCCCGTCGGGAGCCAGGGCTCCAGCGGCTACCGCAAACGTCTGCAGGCCGGCCGACGTGGTGATATCGAACGTCGCGACAGGAATCGTGCTGCCCGTCGCAGCCACACCGATCGTCAGGTCGCCGACCGGAACCTCGAGGCCGATGTCGTCCGATGACTCGCTCCAGGCGAGGTTCTGGAACAGGACCGCATCGATCTCGCCAGCAGCGACCGTACCGATGTCGACAGCCGGAGCGTCTCCGGAAGCGTGGATCGCTCGTACCCGCGCCGTCTCGGTCGAGTCGAACAGCTCCTCAAAGGCGAGAAGGGTGAACGCCTCCTCCGTGCCCTCCGGGGCAAGCTCACCGGCCGCGACGGCCAGGTATGCGCCGCCCGCCATCAAGTCCGGTGTGTCGAAGCTCGCCGTCGGGCTGCCTGTGCCCGTTCCGGTGACGTAGAAGTCGAGCGTGTACGTGCCCGGCGGTACCTGCACGGTGCCGCTCAGCTCGCCGAACGCGATGTTCTCCACGAGCAGGCTCTCGCCAGCGTAAATGTCGACCGCCGGAGCGTCCGGGCTGCCGTGCAGCGCGTAGACGACCGGGTTCTGCTTGATGAAGCCGAGCGAACCGGTGCTGGCTACCGCGAGAAGCGAGAAGCCGTCATCGGCACGTGCCGAACTCGTCAGCGTACCGGTGGCGATCACGAAGATCTCTTCGCCGTCCGGAAGCGCCGGCGTCGTGAACGCGGTCACGCGGTCACCGCCCGCTACGCGAATGGCAACCTGCAGTGCCTCACCTGAAGGCAGCGCGATGCCGGCCGCTCCTGTGTCGGCGAAACGCGCCAGGTCGGCGTAGTCGACGACGCCATCGTCGCCCACGTCGATGTCAACGGACGGAGCGTCGGGACCCGCGTGGACGATCCGCACCAGGGCGGACTGAGGCGCTCCGAAGTCCTCTACGAGAGGCAGAATCCGGAACTTGTCGGCCTCGTCCATCGAAGCGAGGAAGCCAGATGCCACGGCCGTGATCTGCTGATTCGCGGCCAGATCGATCGGTCCGGTCTCGAAGGCGATCGGATCCGCCTCGGTCGACGGTGAGGCGCGCAACTGAATGTTGTACGTGCCCGCCGGGACCGGGAAGTAGAGAGAAGCGTCGCCGTACGCGAGATCGGAGATGATGGGCACGGCGATCCCCTCAGCGTACACGTCCACCGTGGGCGCGTCCGGCGAGGCATGCACCGCGCGCAACATCGCGCTGCCCGCATCGGGTCCGTTCTGCTGAATGAACGCGGCCGTGCTGTTCTCGTCCACGGCAAGCAGCACGAAGGCATCGTCCGCCATGATGTCTTCCTGGGCGACCAGGCCGGTGGCGATGATGAAGTACTCCGTGCCTGCGCTCAGTGCGGGCGTGGTGAACGTCGTCACCGTCAGGCCGTCCACGACGACCGCGATCGTGAGAGGACTGCCGCCAGGCAGATCCACTCCGGCTGCACCTGTGTCAGCGAACCGCGCGAGGTCCGTGATCTCGTTGGAGCCATCCGCGCCGACGTCCAGATTGACGGTCGGAGCATCCGAGCCCGCGTGGAGAATCCGTACGATCGCGTTACCCGAAGCGGGCGTCGCGAAGCCCTCGAACTGCGGGATGATGCGGAACGCGTCCGCGGCATCCACCGAGTTCAGGAGTCCTGCGGCAACCGCAGTAAGAACCGCGTCTGCTCCCAACGAAACGTTGCCGGTCTCATAGATCGGGTCGGTGGACGAATCGGCGCCCGCCGGACGAAGCTGAATGTTGTACGTACCGGCCGGAACCGTCACGTAGGCGGTAGCATCGCCATACGCCACGTCAGTAGCGATCGGCGTGCTGCTGCCCTCCACATAGATGTCTACCGCCGGCGCGTCCGGAGAAGCGTGGATCGCGCGCACCTGAGCCGTCTGCTCGGGCGGGTTCGTACCGTTGTCATCGTCGTCATCGCCGCATGCTGCCGAACCGACGCTCAATGCGAGCACCGCCGTCAGCATCAGCATGTTCTTCCATCTGCTCATTATTCCTCCCTAAGTCGTAAGGGCTTTTCGAACTGAGGTGACACGGTGCCCTCGCTCCGTGTCCAACATTTGAGGGCACGATACACCCGTCGGCAAAGTCTGTCAAGCTTTTGTCTATATTACATGACAAGGTGAGCTGGACAGCCACTGGACGCTGAGCATCTGGAGGGTGGTCCTGTGACCTTCCGCCCCCCGCGGTCGTCTTCCGTCTGAAGGCTCGGAGTGCCCGGGCCAGGGGATGCCGATGTGGGAGATACGAGAATGCCTATCCGACTCAGACTACTTGGCCTGAGCTTCGCCGTAGCGCTGGTGATTGCCGCGCCGGTGAACGCGCAGGAACGCCCTGCGGCCCCGGCGGATCGTTCGGCCCAGGAGGCACGGACGCAGCGCCAGGACCGGGCTCGCGTGCACCAGCCCGGGCAGCGGGCCGACGCGGGACAGCGGGCCAGCGCGGGGCAGCGCGCGGAGAATCGACAGGGTCGCGACGGAGCCCGGGGGTCCCAGGGGGCACGGGGCAGCAGGGGGAACCAGGGATCCCAGGGAGTGCGAGGAAGCCGGGGAGGCCAGGTCCGGGACAACGCGGCAGGGTCCCGGGTGCGAGGCACGACCCGGACGCGGTCGTCCGGTGCAAGCGCCACGCGGAGCCGGGCCAGGATTCACAGGCCTGGGAACTAGGGCAGGATCGTGTCCGTCCAGCCGCGCACGATCGCCGCAATGTCGTCGTACACCTGCTCCGCGGTCTTGCCCGTTCGCTTAAGCACATCGAAACCGTGGTCCGCGTCCTCGACCACGCTGATCGCGGCCCGATCTCCGAGGGCTTCCAGCACCGCCTCCATGCGATCCAGCTCGGCCAGCCGGTCACGGGTTCCCTGCACGAACAGCATGGGTACGTCGACGTCCTTCAGGTGATCGGCCCGCGCATTCGATGGATCGCCAGGTCGATGCAGGGGGAAGCCGAGGAATACGAGTCCACGTATGCCCGCCAGGGAGCTCTCGGCCTGGGCGCTGGACGTCATGCGTCCGCCCATCGACTTGCCGCCCGCGAGCAGGGGAAGATCCGGTTCCAGTTCACGAGCCGCGGCGACCGCCGAACGTACGGTTCCGGTGAGAACCGGAGCTCGGTCCGGGCGCCGCTTACCCGCTTCAACGAAGGGGAACTGGTAGCGAAACGTACCGATTCCATGCTCCGCCAGCGCCTCCGCGATTCCATCCATGAACCGATGACGCATGCCCGCACCGGCGCCGTGGCCGAGGACGTACAGCGCGTGACACTCGGGTGGTTTCAGAAGAATGGCCGAGACCTGGCCTGAGCCGGGAGCCGCCGGGAACCGCAGTTCGCTGACCGTCGGCTCGCTCACCCGGGATCAACTTCATAGCCATGCCCGGTCCAGCGTCCCCTGCGGGCAGATAGACGGCCGTCCTGCACCTCGTACATCCAGAATCCCTCCAGTTCGTGCATCGTGGCGCTGCCGGCGCAGAAGACCTCCGGGCCGATCGCGGGAAGCCGCACGCGATACGTCTCGTGAACGTGACCGCACAGAATGGCGCCTCGTTCGATGACCGCGCAGGCCCGAAGGAACTCCTCGGCGTTCTCCAGGCCGTGTGTCGCAGTGTCCGGGCCGCCGTCAGCGAGACACGGTGCATAGTGTGTGACGACGAACACGAAGCGATTCTCGAGTTCGGGTCGGGCGAGGACTCCGCTGAGTGCCGCCAATTGCGGGGGCGGAATCCGGCCGCTCGATCGCCACGGTATGGGATTCGGTTTCGCGCTGTTCAGAGCCACTACGGCCAAACCATCCCCGAGCAACCGAACGATCGGCCACGGTCCGTCCACGGGCGCACCGGGAAGGTCGGACTCCAGCAGTCCCTTGAAGGTCGTCTCGAACCGCTTCTCCCGTACGACCGTTCGGGTGTACAGGTCGTGGTTCCCGGCCACGCACACGAACTCGGCCGGTGAAGTCACGAAAGGTTGGATCGCGGCCCGCGCGGTGGCGAACTCGGCGCGCGTTCCCATCGCCGTGAAGTCACCCGAAAACACGACCAGGTCCACCTCTCCTGAATTCGTGAAATCGGCCAGGCGATCCAGCTTTTCCAACGCTCTTTCGAAGCGGCGGCCGCGGCCTCGCAAGAAGTTGACTCCCCCGGCCATTCGCTTCCCGGGCCATTCGCGGGCAGGAATCCGGCGCAGCCCGAGGCTGATATGGATGTCGCTGAAGTGGAGTACTCGCACCCGATTTACCTTACGCGCGCTGGTGGCGCGGGTTATAGTTCGCGCACGATGAAACTGCTCACCGTCGCTGCACACGATCTTCCCAAAGTGCTTCCCATGCGGGACGCTGTCGAGGCGATGAAGTCTGCGTTCGCCATGCTGTCGGCTGGCCAGGTCGTCGCTCCGCCACGTGGCGTGGTGCCGGTGGACGAAGTGGACGGCATTTCGCTCCTGATGGGGGGCTACGTGCCGGGCGAAGGCCTGGCGGCGAAGACCGTGTCGATCTTCAACCGAAATCGTGACCTGGGCAAAGACGTCGTCACCGGCCTGATGCTGGTGCTCAACCCTGTGTCCGGCGAGCCCATCGGACTCCTGGACGGCGGCGCGCTGACGGCATGGCGGACCGGAGCCGCGGTGGGGGCCGCGACCGACCTGCTGGCCCGACCGGACGCCCGAATCGCGGCGTTGATCGGGGCGGGCGTGCAGGCCCGCACGCAACTGCTCGCCCTGGACGCCGTGCGCGACCTGGAAACGATCCGCGTGTTCGGACTGGACGAGCGCCAGGTCGTCGAGTTCATCGAGCGACTTCAGCCCGACGTCGGCGCTCGCCTCGAGCCGATGACCTCTGCCGACGAGGCAGTGGACGGCGCCCACGTGATCAGCTCGGCAACGAACTCTGCGACGCCGGTGTTTGACGGGCGCCAGCTTGCTCCGGGTGCCCACCTGAACGCGATCGGCACCTTCACCCTGGATCGCCGGGAGGTGGATCTGGTCACCGTCGAGAGATCGACCGTGTTCGTGGACCTGGTCGAAGCGGCGCTCGAGGAAGCGGGGGAACTGGTGGCCGGAATCGACGCCGGTGTCACACGCTCCGAGGACTGGACGGAGATCGGCGACGTGGCGGCGGAAAGGTCTCCCGGGCGCACCCGTGTGGACCAGATCACGTTCTTCAAGTCCGTCGGGCACGCCGTACAGGACATCGTGACCGCGTCGCGAATCATGAAGCGGGCGGCCGAGACCGGCCTGGCTCGAACGGTGGAACTCTGACATGGACCGGCAATTCGAGATCCCACCGAACTGGTTGCGGTTGCAGACGATCGATGCTCACACGGCAGGGGAGCCGCTCCGGGTGGTCACGGGCGGCTGGCCCGACATTCCGGGAGAGACGATCCTTGCCAAGCGCCAGTTCGCGCGCGAGAACCACGACTCGTTGCGCCGGGCTCTGATGTGGGAGCCGCGGGGCCACGCCGACATGTACGGTTGCATCCTGACCGAACCGGTGACCCCGGACGGTGACGTGGGAGTGCTCTTCCTGCACAACGAGGGGTACTCGACGATGTGCGGGCACGGAATCATTGGCCTCGTCAAGGTAGGACTCGAATGCGGCCTGCTGGATCCGGCAGCGCTCGAGGCCGATGCCGCCGGGCAACCGATCGTGAGGATCGACACACCCGCCGGTCGCGTGACGGCGACGGCCCACCTGGCAGCCGGGACGGATGAGACGCGCGTCGCCCGGGTCTCCTTCCTCAACGTTCCGTCCTTCGTTTTGGAGCCGGATCTCAGGGTCGACGTACCGGATTTCGGCTCCGTCCGCTGTGACATCGCGTTCGGCGGGGCGTTCTACGCCTATGTGAATGCGGCCGACATGGGGCTCGCGATCGAACCGAAGGCCTGCGCCCCGCTCATCGACGCAGGCCGCCGCGTGAAACGGGCCGTGATGGAGCAGTATCCGATCGTTCATCCGGATGGGGACCCCGACCTGAACTTTCTGTACGGGACAATCTTCGTTCAGAAGGGGGAGGGTGACGTCCACAGCCGGAACGTGTGCGTGTTCGCCGAGGGCGAAGTGGACCGGAGTCCCACCGGGACCGGCGTGAGCGGACGGGCCGCGATCCACCACTCCCTTGGTGAATTATCCGCCGGGGAGACGATCACGATCGAGAGCATCATCGGGTCGTCGTTCGATGTTCGAGTCGCGGCCGAGGCAACGGTTGGCAGTCTTCCCGCCGTCGTCCCCGAGGTCACCGGTACGGCCCACGTTACCGGTCGGCACGAGTTCCTGATCGATCCCGAAGACCCCCTGCGGGACGGTTTCTTTCTGCGCTGAGCCACCCGCAATCCACCAGTAGAGGCTGACCGACATGGACGCACCGATTCCGTTTGCTGGCTGCTTCTCAGCTGAGTCCGATCCCACTCTGCCCCTGGTCTTCGCCGGCCTGCCGTGTGACACGCAGTCCACGTTCCGCCGTGGCCCGGCCGAGGGGCCGTCCCGAATTCGACTGGCCTACGACGGCCGCTGCTACAATGCCACGACCGAGCTGGGAGCGGACCTGGCCGGCCTGGTGTCCGATGCCGGCGACTGGCTTCCTGGAGGCTCGTGGGAGGGAACTCGTGAGGGCTACCGCTTCCGGGCGGAGGAGCTGCTGGCCGGGGAGGCCGTGCCCTTCTTTGCCGGGGGGGACCACGCGATCACCATTCCGCTGGTCGAAGCGCTGGAGGTGCTCGAGGAGCCGGTACATGTGGTGCAGATCGACGCCCATCCGGACCTGTATCCGGAATTCGACGGCGATCGCTGGTCGCACGCGTGCGTGGGAGCGCGGATTCTCGAGATGGAGCACGTCGCGTCTCTGACCCAGATCGGAATCCGCACCCTGAATCAGGCGCAGCTCGAGGTGGCGCGGCGGCACGCCGGCCGACTCACGATTCTCGAGGCACGCGATCTGTCCTTTCGCCCCTCAGATTTGTCACATATCCGGGATGGCTCGCCCGTATACCTGACGGTGGACCTCGATGCGTTCGACCCGGCGTATGCACCCGGGGTCTCGCACCCGGTACCCGGCGGAATCACGCCTCGCCAGGCACTGGCGCTCATCCAGGAAGCTCCATGGCGGCTGGTGGGTATGGATGCCGTGGAAGTGAATCCGTCCCTGGACCAGGGTGACCGGACGGCGGTCCTGGCCGCCCGGCTCCTTCACGAGGCGATGGGGAGGGTCGAGGAGCCCGAGGGCTGACCTGCGCGCGGCGTCCCAAGCGCCGCCGAACGACTCCAGACCCGCCAGCTCCCCGACTTGTTCCGAGTGGCGCGCCAACCGTGTTCAGACGTTAAGATTCTAGATTATGCGCAACACGAATCTCCCGGAGTCCATATGAGAATGCGTAAGGCCCCGCCGCAGCGTCGTGTCCGCTCGGTTCAGTATTCCCTCATTCTGCTCGTGGTGGGGCTCGCGGCGTGTTCGACGGCGGCGCCCCGGCAGACCGGATTTCAGGAGATGCTGGGGAGCGACATCTCCGCCCGTGAACTCCGCATCCGCACCACCAACTACGCGCTGACGTTCTCCCAGACGGTCGAAATCGCCGCAGATAGCATCATTGCCCTCACCTCCGATCACTCCGTTGCTCGAAACGCCCTGGTGTGGAAGATCTACGGCGTGGCGGCGATCCATCGATCGGCCGCGCTCCCGGATCCGCTGATGGCCTGGATCGACAGTCAGGTGCTCACCTTCCAGATGAGAGACTTCTTCGCGACGGGCAACGGCAAGTCTCTGTTCGGTGCCCAGCAGCCATTGGCCGTGGAAGCGACGCGGTTCATCGAGGACGAACTCGAGCGTTCCATCGAACTGTCCGGACAGGAAATGCAACCGCAGTTGGAAAGCGGGATTCGAGACTTTGCGGCCGAGCACCCGCTCAACAATTCCTACTTTTTCCGTCCCTCGCCCGTCGCGTTGCTCGCCAAGTACCTGGGACAGGATCAGGTTTCAGGTCTGCAGGCCGTGGGCAGCATGACCGAGATGATGGAGCAGCTGAGCCTGCGCCTCAACCTGTACACCGAACTCCTGCCGCGAAGCGGGCGGTGGCAGGCGGAACTCATGCTGGCCGAGCTCGCGGATTCGAGCAGCTTCTCACAGTTCGCGGACATTCTCAACCAGATCGAGGCCATGGAGACGCTGAACGCGTTTCTTCTGAGCGCGCCCGACCTCGTCGATGAGCAGCGAGACATCCTCCTGGAGGCCGTCGATCACCAGCGCCTCGCGTTCGAGGCCGCCCTCGAGAAGTACGTGGCCGGTGCTACCGATGAGATCCTCGCCGGCATCACGTCCGAGCAGGAAGCCGCGATGGCGGAGCTCGATCGAATCATGCAGGCCGAGATCCAGGAAGCCGTCACCCGCCTCGACGCGTCGATCGTACAGGCTGTCGTGGACATCGATGGAGCCCTGACACGTGCCGTGGACCAGCTGTTCGTACGACTGCTTCAGCTCGTCGCGATCGTAGGCGTGGTGGCCGTTCTGCTCGTACTTGTGCTCCACCGGAGGTTTGTCTCCGCGAAAGCCGAATAAAGTCGGCACGGACGGGTAACTGTGAACGGAAGGGAGCCGATGGGCGCCCCGTGAACCGAACCAGGACGGAGTTGGAGCGCGAACGAGATGCTGGCCAGACGGCCGAAGCCATCCTCGTACGTCGAGCCCAGGCGGGGGAGACAGCCGCGTTCGGAGAGCTCGTATCTAACTATATGCAAAGGTGTTACTACGCTGCCCTCGGCATGGTCGGATCGCCGCAGGACGCGGAGGACCTGTCGCAGGAGGCGTTCGTCCGTGCGTTCAAGGCACGTGCCCGCCTGGATCCGGAGCGCCCGTTCTACCCGTGGCTGTACCAGATCCTCAGGCGCCTGTGCTACAACTTCACGCGTGACACCAGTTCGCGCCGCAGGAAGCTGGAACGCGCCGGGGGCTGGCTGGTCGCCGAGGCGAGAGTGCGAGCCTCCGTGGACGATCCGGAACGCGTTCGGGCCACCGACGAACTTCGAGACCGACTCGAGTCGGCGATACAGGAACTGCCGCTTGCCCAGCGAGAGGTGTTCGTGCTGAAGGAATTCGAGGGGCTCAAGTACCGGGAGATCGCGGAGCTGCTCGAGGTGCCGATCGGGACGGTGATGTCACGACTGTATGCCGCGAGGCAGAGACTCGCGGTGCGGCTGGAAGGCCTCGAATGACAGACGACAAGGGCCGGATCGGCCGAAACGAAGAACTCCTGATGCGGGCGCTCGACGACGAGCTGGAGCCGGATGAGCGGGTCGAGTTCGAGCGCATGCTATTGGACAACCCGGAGCTGCGAGGCGAATGGGATCGTCTCTCGAACCTCCAGGAGGTGACGGCGAACATGAGACTTCGGAATGCGCCGGAGGAAATGTGGGACGGGTACTGGAACAGCGTCTACAGTCGCTTCGAGCGTGGCCTGGCGTGGATTCTCGTTTCGCTCGGTGCCATCGTGGTCGGTTCGTGGGGCGCGTGGTATTTCGTCAAGGACCTGATGGCTGACGCCGACCTGCCGACCTTCGTGAAATGGAGCATCCTGGCCCTGATCGTGGGACTGGTCATGCTGCTGGTATCCGTGCTGCGGCACAGGATCTTCGTGAGTCAGTCCGATCCATACAAGGAGATCGAACGATGATGATCACCCCTTCGGCGACCGTCGCAGGTCACCGAATCACACAGACCCTGGGCCTCGTCCGGGGCAATACCATCCGGGCGCGCCACGTAGGCAAAGACATCATGGCCGGGTTCCGCAACATCGTGGGCGGCGAGGTCAGCGAGTACACCAAGATGATGGCCGAGTCACGCGAGCAGGCGCTGGACCGAATGGTGGCCGAAGCCGAGAAAGCCGGAGCGGATGCCATCGTGAACCTGCGCTTCGCGACCTCGTACGTGATGGGATCGGCATCCGAGATCCTGGCGTACGGTGACGCCGTCAAGCTCCAGAAGGAACCGGAAGTCACCGGATTCTAACAGACCCAAGCCCCTCGTGGGTGCTAACACAACAGGAGAATTCCATGATTCTGAAGAGAATGACGATCGCGGCTCTCGCGGCCCTGGTCCTGATGGCCGCGCTCACGCCCGCGCAGGAACTCGCGGCTCAGGAGACTACGCTAACTGGCGACTGGGGCGGCATCCTGAAGGCGCCGAACGGCATGGAGATCGAGCTGGTATTCAAGGTCGTGGCGGCGGAAGACGGAGCCCTGAGTACGACACTCGACGTCCCCACGCAGGGAGCGGTGGGGATCGTCTGCACCGAAACCTCGGTGGATGGAATGGATCTCCACATCTCGGGCTGCGAAATCCCCGGTGGGGGCGGTTTTGACGGCAGCGTGAACGAAGAAGGGGTGATGGCCGGCAACTTCAACCAGGCCGGCCAGTCGTTTCCGATGGACCTGAAGGTGGTGGCCGAGACGGAGTAGGCTGCTGAGCCAGGGGCACTGAACACTGCGAGGGACGGCGAACGGTCGTCCCTCGCGCGGCATCGAGGCCACAGTGAATCGATCGGGACGAGCCATGGCACGGGTGGCAGGAGTCATCGCGGCGTTGGGTCTGGCGGGCGCGGGCTTCGCCGATGCACAGGACCTGGAAGGCGAGGCCGACGTGACGGGTTCGTGGGTCGGCACGCTGGACGCGGCCGGGCAGGAGCTGCGCCTCGTCTTCCACATCGTGCGAGGTGATGCCGGGCAGTTGTCCGGCACGATGGACAGCCCCGACCAGGGAGCGTACGGTCTCGCCCTGTCGGCGGTCGAAGAGGGCGAGGACGGCTCCGTCCGAGTCGAGTTTGCCATGGCGGCCGGCGAATTCACGGGTCGGTTCTCGGACGACCGCAGCACGATTGACGGCAACTGGGCGCAGGGAGGAGCCAGCCTGCCTCTTCTGCTGGAGCGAACCGACTCGGAGAGCCTGGCGCCGGCGCGGCCGCAGGAGCCCGAACCCCCGTTTCCGTACGAAGCGCTCGACGTCGAGTTCGAGAATCCCGAGGCCGGGATCCGGCTCGCCGGGACGTTCACGATTCCGGCGGGAGACGGTCCGCACCCCGCTGTCGCGTTGCTCACGGGCTCGGGGCCGCAGGACCGGAACTCTGCGCTGTTCGGGCACCGGCCGTTCCTGGTTGTCGCCGACTACCTCACACGCCGCGGAATCGCGGTTCTGAGATTTGACGACCGCGGGATCGGGTCCTCCACGGGCAACTTCGCGGTGGCGACGACGCCCGATTTCGCCAGCGATGCCCTGGCCGCCGTGGCGTTCCTGCAGACGAGGCCCGAAGTCGACCCGGAGAAGATCGGGCTGGTGGGGCACAGCGAGGGGGCGATCGTGGCCCCGATGGCGGCGAACCAGGGTGGTGACGTTGCGTTCGCGGTGCTCCTGGCAAGCACGGGGGTGAATGGCCGAGAACTGCTTGTGATGCAGGCGAAGGCCATGAACCGGGCGGCGGGCCTGCCCGAGACGGTGATCGAGCAGCGCGCCGAGGTCCAGGAGAGCGTGCTCGACGTGGCCGTCGTGGCCGAGAACGACAGCGTGGCGGCCGAGCAGGCCCGGGCGATCCTGGCGGACGCCGGCCTCACGGGCGACGCGGCCGAGGGCCAGATCCGGTGGCTTCTATCGCCGTGGATGAAGTACTTCCTGGTGTACGATCCGCTTCCCGCGCTTCGAGACCTGTCGATTCCGGTGCTGGCCCTGAACGGAGAGAAGGACACACAGGTCCCGCCGACCGAGAACCTGGCCCCGGTTGAGGAAGCGCTGCGGGAGGGAGGAAACCCGGACGTTACGGCGGAGGTCCTTCCCGGGCTCAACCACCTGTTTCAGACAGCGGAGACCGGTGTACCTTCGGAATACGCCGGCATCGAGGAGACGTTCTCTCCCGCGGCGCTGGAGAAGATCGCGGACTGGATTCTGAAGAGGACGAAACTCGATTGACGGAGTCTGCGACAAGCGATCCGCGCGGCCAGACCCTTCACGGAGCCGATCAACCACGCGGGCGCTACCTGGCGTTCCTGTCCCTCGCGGCGCTGGGGGTCGTGTACGGCGACATCGGAACCAGTCCGATCTACGCTTTGCGCGAGTCACTGCACTCGTCACACGGCATTGAAGGGACCGCTGCCAACGTCCTTGGTATCCTGTCGCTCATCTTCTGGTCCCTGATCCTCGTCATCTCGGTCAAGTACCTTGGCTTCGTCATGCGGGCCGACAACCGGGGAGAGGGTGGCATCATGGCCCTCACGGCGTTGGTCGCACCTCAGCGCGGTGAAGCCAGGGGGTCGAGGAAGTGGCTGGTGCTCGCTGGTCTCTTCGGCGCGGCACTCCTGTATGGCGACAGCATGATCACGCCGGCGATCTCGGTGCTCAGCGCGATCGAGGGTCTCGAGGTGGCGACTCCGGTGTTTGGTCCGTACGTGATCCCGATCACGGTCGTGATCCTTTTCGGGCTCTTCTCGATCCAGCGGCACGGGACAGCAAAGGTGGGGACCTTTTTCGGGCCGATCGTACTCATCTGGTTCCTGACACTGGCCGTGCTTGGCGCAATCCACATCGCGGATAATCCGGCCGTATTCAAGGCGATCAACCCGATCCACGCGATGACCTTCTTCCAGCGCAACGGGTGGCTCGGATTGCTGGTACTCGGAAGCGTGTTCCTGGTCGTGACCGGGGGCGAGGCCATGTACGCCGACATGGGGCACTTCGGGCGGCGACCCATTCGGCTGACGTGGTTCGTCGTCGTTCTACCGGCTCTGCTGATCAACTATTTCGGTCAGGGAGCGATGATCATCGCTCACCCCGAAACGATCGAGCAACCGTTCTATATGATGGCTCCGCGCTGGGCCCTGTTCCCCCTGGTCGGACTCACGACGGTCGCTACCGTGATCGCGTCGCAGGCGGTGATATCGGGAGCTTTCTCCCTGACTCGCCAGGCGGTCCAGCTCGGATACCTGCCGCGAATGCGGATCAAGCAGACATCGGGTCGCGAGATCGGGCAGATCTACATCGCGGGTATCAACTGGGTACTGATGATCGCCTCGATCGGGTTGGTTCTCGGGTTCCGCTCCTCCAGTCGACTGGCTGCGGCCTACGGCGTGGCGGTAACCACGGACATGGTCTTCACCACCATTCTGTTCGGGTTCGTGGCCCTGCATCGATTCCGGTGGCCAAAGTGGACCGTAGCACTTCTCGCGGCTGGATTCCTGCTGGTGGATCTCGCGTTCTGGGGCGCCAATCTCCCGAAGATTCCACACGGAGGCTGGTTCCCGCTCGTCGTGGCTGCCGGGATCCTCGCTCTCATGACGACGTGGCGCACCGGACGCAATCTGCTGGTCCGGCAGCTCAAGGGGCGGGGCCTGCCTGTCGATCTCCTTGTGCGGAACATGACGGAACATCCTCCGCACAGGGTCCCGGGCACGGCTGTCTACATGCACTCGGGCGTTCGGCAGACGCCGCCGGCGCTTCTCCATAACCTGAAGCACAACAAGGTGCTTCACGAACGAGTGATTCTGCTTCAGGTAGTAACCGAGGAGATCCCCTATGTACCGCGCGAGGAGCGGATTGGGTGCGAGGACCTGGGGGCTGGTTTCTTTGCCGTAACGGTCAGCTACGGCTTCAGCCAGGATCCGCACATACCGGCCGCACTCGCCCAGTGTCCGTCTGCAGTGGGCATCGAGTTCAAACCGATGGAGACGTCCTACTTCCTGGGCAGGGAGAAGTTGATCCCTGGCAGGGGATCGCTCATTCACTTGTGGAGAGCGAGACTGTTCGCGGCGATGTCACGGAACTCCCTTGGAGCGACTGACTTCTTCCGCCTGCCGCCGAATCGGGTCATCGAGCTGGGTACCCAACTCGAGATCTAGGCTTGCTCACTTCTCGGGCTTGTTGTGCTTTCGGTCCTTGATTCCGCGGTGCAGGTTCAGCGTCTTGCTCTCGAGGTAGTCCACGATCAGGTCCGATCCGCCGTCGTCGAGGATGGTGTGCGTGCGCTCCCCCCGCTTGAGTCCGTACAGGTTCAGCCATTTCTCAAAGCGCTCGCCGATCTGGATCACCGCTCTCAGGAACGCGCCCCGGCTCTCGGCGGGCATGACCATGTCGGCGACCACGGCCGCCAGGGCGAGGGGAGCGAGGATCAGGTCCTTCACTCCGTCCACTGCCAGCTTCAACTCGAACACTCCGAGGTCGCGGACCAGCTTCCAGCGGCTCGTGGTTTCGGGAAAAGCCGGGACGGAGGCGTCGCGCCGCTCTGGGGCGTAGCTGTCGTTCATGTCACGATCTCAGGCTCGGGTGCCCGACATTCCGGGTGAGTAGACTACGTGAATATGGTGCACTGCAACGCTCCGGCAACGAGCACTCTCCTACGCGGTCCCCCTCTGAGTCGTTTCACCGTTGACGGATCGTTCGGTTTAGAGTATTGTGTCGATGGTCGATATATAGACTTTCGATATATAGGTAACGATGAATCGCGTACACGTCGATACGAGCAATCTCTCACGGAGCTGCAACGAGGCCCTGATTCTGGGCTCGCTGCGGGGCGGCCCGCGACATGGCTACCAGCTCGCACTCGAGATCGAAGAGCGGAGCAAAGGGGTGTTCAGTTTCAACCATGGGACGCTCTATCCGATCCTGCACAGGCTCGAGAAGGCCGGACTGATCTCCGGCAGCTGGTCGGAAGACGGAGGTGGACGTCGCCGGAAGAGCTACGAGTTGACCAGGAAGGGCGCGAAACACACGACGGAACTGCTTCAGGCATGGGATGAGTTCGCGATCGCCTTTCAGAATGCAGTCGAGGGAGGCGGCTCATGAGCTGGAAACGCGAAGTGCTGCTTCAAATCGACGCACGGCTCGACCTTCCACAGCCCGCCCGGTCGCGGGTGATCCTCGAGATCGCAGCGGACCTCGAGGATACGAGCCGCATGCTGATGGAGCGCGGTCACTCGGCCGAGGAAGCACGCGAGCAGGCAGTACGCCGCTTCGAACCCAGGGGAGACGCGCTGAGCGAGATCACAGCCGTGCACGCGACTGGTCTTCAGCGCTTTCTCGGCCGCTTCTCGGGAGCCGCGCGGCGTCGTTGGGAGTGGGCTCTCCTGGTGCTCCTGTTCCTGTTTCTACTCCTGGGAACCCGGGTCCTGCTTCCCGCTCCGGACCTGTTCGCGAACGCGGGCCCGGGGCTGTTGGCGGTGGTCACGGTCACCGTCGGGGCCCTGCTCCTGTCGGCGTTCAAGCTTTACGACGCCTACGTCCGGTCCCGCCAGGATTCACGCCGCATGAGGCGAGGGCTGGATTGGATTCTCGGACTTGCGGGCGTGGAGGTGTTCGTCGGGTTGAGCGCTTTCTGGCTCGGCCTTTACGGCGTCGCCGGACGGAGTACGGACGACCCGTCGACCTCACTGCTCTACCTGTTCGAGTGGCTCGTCGAAGGTACGGCTACGGCGATCCTGGCCTTGCAGGCCGCCGTACTCCTGTCACTGCTCTGGTACCTGCTGAGCCGAAGGACGGAAACCGTGGCCCGCTTTGAGGCCGAAGCCCTGATGGCCGCGGACTGAAACACGACTGCGGAATCACAACCAGAAACAGAAGGGGAGGTGCATGATGCCTGGCTTCTACCAACAGATGGGGATGTACTCCTGGCCACTCTTCCTGATCGCTCTGTCGATCGGCGTTCTCACGGCTCTCAGCGTGTGGCGCCTGGTCCGAAACGAGCCAGGAGAGCGGGAACGAACGGCCTACGGAATCAACGCGATTCTATTCTGGGGCGGTCTCGCCGCCGTGGTCGGAATACTGGGTCAGTTCCAGGGGATCTACGAGGCTCTCAATGCGATCGCGGCCGCGGCCGAGGTTTCGCCTCAGGTCGTGTGGCGCGGACTTGCGGTCTCGTTCACGACGACGCTCGCCGGGCTCGCCACCCTGGTCGTGGCGGCGCTTGTCTGGGTCTCCCTGCAGGCCTTCCACCGGCGTTCCGGCAGACTGTCCTCAACCGCCGCCTGAAGCCTCGACGTGGCTGGCGGGCCGGTTCGAGCCGGTCCCGCCGGCCAGTCGTATCTCTCGCAGGTCCTGGCCCGAAGGATGCTGGAACACCCGGAGATCGAACTCCGTGATGATCGCCAGGATGTGATCGAAGATATCCGACTGGATCCCCTCGTACTCCGCCCATTTCGTCGTCGCCGTGAAGCAATAGATCTGAATCGGTAGTCCGTCGGGGGTCGGCTCGCGCTGCCGGACCAGGAGGGTCATGTCCTTCCTGATCTCGGGATGGGCCTGCAGATAGTTGAACACGTAGGCCCTGAACGTGCCGACGTTGGTGAGTCGCCGCGCGTTGACCGGATCTTCCCCCGCTTCCTCCACGGGACGGTTCGTCTCCGAGAGCAGCGTCTCTTTCCCGGAGAGGTACTCGCGGAGCAGGTCGAACCTCTTGAGGTCCTCGATCTCGTCTTCCGCCAGGAAGCGGATGGTGGACTGGTCCACGTACAGATCGCGCCGGATTCTGCGCCCGCCCGACTCGGACATGAAACGCCAGTTCCGGAACCAGTCGCTACTGAACGCATGGGTGGGAATCGTGGTGACCGTCTTGTCCCAGTTCTGGATCTTCACCGTGTGGAGAGCGATTTCGACGACGTCCCCGTCAGCACCGAACTTCGGCATCTCGACCCAGTCGCCGATCCGGATCATGTCGTTGCTGGCGATCTGTATGCTGGCCACTACCGACAGGATCGTGTCCTTGAACACCAGTATCAGGACCGCGGTCATGGCCCCGAATCCGCCCAGCAGCACGAGGGGCGACTGGTCGATGGCGATGGCCACGATCAGGATCGCGCCCAGCACGTACATGAAGATCTTGAACAGCTGCAGGAAGCCCCTGATGGGGCGGTCCTTCGCCATCGCAAGACCGTCGTAGATCTGGCCGACCGCGTTCAGGAGTCCGTCCGCCGATCGCAATACGGTCCACACCATGAGGACCATGGCAATGTTCTCGATCGTGTCGTAGACGCCCGGCGGGACGTTGGGTACGAGATCGATCCCGTAGTAGACGATCGCCAGCGGAATCAGGTGGGCCAGGCGCCGAAACACCCCGTGGTGGGCCACCACGTTGTCCCAGTCGATGGCGGATTTCGCGGTAAGGCGCTCGACTAGCTTCACCAGGTAACGGCGGGCCACGAAATTGGCGATCCAGGCCACGGCAAGCAGGACCACGATTCCGACGGCTGTCTCGAGTTCAGGGCGTGCTGCGAGCCATGATCGGGCGGTCGCGATCCAGCCTGCGTCCGCGGTCGTCTGAAGAACCATCAACATGGGTCGAGACTCCATCGAAATCGGACGCTGTGTCCGCGCGTGTGAGGCAGTAGTTTCCGGGCACTGTCAGGTACCGTACAGGATTCTCGCGGCCGGGACAGCCCCCGGCAAGGAGACGCAATGGGCAGGCAGGGGCCACTTCGTCCGTCCCTCGACAGACGTCACTTCGTGAGGCACATGACGGCCGGTGCCGCTGGCCTGGTCCTGGGGCGGGTCGGTCGGTCGTCGACTGCCGGAAGCCTGCTTGCCAGTCCGGCCCCCGGGGCCGGCGTTCCGGTCCCGGACGGCCAGGAGCCGCTGTTCGGGATCTCCCTCGCCGAGTGGTCTCTCCACAAGGCGCTGTACGACGGCGAGATGGACCACCTCGACTTTCCTCGCGTGGCGCGCCGGGAGTTCGGGATCGACGCGATCGAGTACGTGAACTCGTTCTTCAAGGACAGGGCCGAAGACCAGGGCTACCTGATGACCCTGAAGGATCGCTGCGAGTCCGAAGGGGTCCGGAGCCTGCTGATCATGTGCGACGGGGAAGGGCGCCTGGGCGACCCGGACGATTCGGCCCGCACGACGGCGGTCGAGAATCACTTCCGGTGGGTCGAGGCCGCCAGCCTTCTCGGGTGCCATTCGATCCGCGTAAACGCCGCGAGCGAAGGAAGCTGGGAGGAGCAACGTGACCTGGCCGCCGATGGACTTCATCGGTTGGCCAAGTTCGGCGCCGGCTACGGCATCAACGTCATCGTGGAGAACCACGGTGGATTGTCCAGCAACGGCCGGTGGCTCTCCTCGGTCATCGAGGCCGGAGACCATCCGCGCCTCGGCACGCTGCCGGACTTCGGGAACTTCCGCATCGGCGAGAGCGAGCGGTACGACAACTACCGGGGTGTCGAGCAGTTGATGCCCTACGCGCGAGCGGTTTCCGCCAAGACGAACGACTTCGACGAGGCGGGAGAGGAAGTGAACCTGGACTACGAGCAGCTGATCCGAATCGTGCTCGATTCGGGGTACCGGGGCTGGGTCGGGATCGAGTACGAGGGAGTCCGCCTGGCCGAGCCCGAGGGAATCCGCCTCACGAAAGCCCTGCTCGAGCGGGTGCGGGAGAAGCTGACGCCTGAATACAGCTGAGCGCGTCTGAATGTCGATCCTGTTCGATGCGGTTCTTCCGGTCTTCGGCCTGGTCGTGGTGGGGTACGCCGCGGTCCGTCTGCGGTGGCTCGCGGACGATGCGGTCCGAGGCCTGTCCCTGTTCGTGTTCAACTTCGCCCTTCCCGCGATGCTGTTCCGCACCCTGGCCCGGACGCAGCTGCCCGAGCGGATGGAGTGGGCTTTCCTCTTCTCCTTCTACGGGGCCGCACTGATCGTGTTCGGCTTCGGGATGACGGTGGCGAGGCGCGGTTTCGGGCGGCCGCTGGAAGGGCAGGGCCTGGCGGGCTTGACCGCCTCGTACTCGAATACCGTGCTCCTGGGGATCCCCATCGTTCTGGCGGCCTTCGGCGAGGACGCGGCGGTGCCTCTCTTCCTGATCGTCGCCACCCAGAACCTGGTCCTGTTCCCACCTGCCACGGCAATGATCGAAGCAGGACTGGGCAGCGAGAGGAACCTGCGCGGACTGCTGGCTCCAACGCTCACGGCCATGGCCAGGAACCCGATCGTCGTCGGTCTCACCGCCGGCCTGGTGTTCAATCTCCTGAACCTGGGAATTCCGGGCCCGGTGGACTCGGTGGTCGCGGCATTGGGAGCCGCCGCGATTCCGACCGCGACCTTCGCCCTCGGCGCCACGCTCGCGCGGTACCGCATCTCTGGCGCGCTCGGCGAGGCCTCCATGCTGATCGCCGGCAAGCTGCTCTTGCAGCCGCTGATCGTGTGGCTACTGGCCACGCTCGTGTTCGACCTGGAGCCGTTGTGGACGTCCGTGGCTGTGCTCATGGCAGGTCTCCCGACGGGAATCAACGCCTACCTGTTCGCTGAGCGGTACGATCACGGCGTCGCGACCTCCGCAACCGCGGTCGTCGTGTCGACGGGCCTGTCGGTTGGGACGCTGTCGATACTCATCCTGCTGCTGACGGCCGGGTGAACCCATGAGCCGCCTGTCGAACCGCTACATCTTCCGATTCTGGGCGCCGCTGGCTGCCACCTGGCTCATGATGGCAGCAGAAGGGCCGTTCCTCGCAGCCGTGATCGCTCGGCTG
>Ga0316189_10001939_pt1 | contig 20434 bp, 20 predicted proteins | sample LowCovwburrow_MG_FD_204930 | JGI IMG/M metagenome (GOLD analysis project Ga0316189, IMG submission 204930) | Coastal sediment microbial communities from Maine, United States - Lowes Cove worm burrow | ecosystem: Environmental > Aquatic > Marine > Coastal > Sediment | place: USA: Maine... | reverse complement strand
GTTGCTCCTGTCGCTGAAGCTGAAAGCGACGAAGCAAACGACGTCGCTGGCAATTAATTGAGGCTGCAGTAGAAACATGAGCAAGCTAACGAGTAAGGCAATCAGCAGAGTCAACGCTCTGCTGATTGCAGTTTTTTTATTAGGCGCGTCGAGTATCGTTGTAGCTGATACATTTCAGTATGGGCAACACATCGAACCGGCCTACGAAGGATGGCGCCCGAATGCAGACGGCACGTTCAGTTTCATGTTTGGTTACATGAATGAAAACTGGACAGAACAGCCGGATGTAGAAGTTGGAGACAACAACTTCTTTTCTCCAGGGGATGCCGACAGAGGTCAACCTACCCATTTCCTTCCACGCAGAAATCGCTTCACCTTTGAAGTTGTCGTTCCCTCCGATTGGGGTGAGCGAGAATTGGTTTGGACGCTAAACGTCAACGGCGTCGAACGCAAAGCCTATGCGACCATGAAAGCAGATTATCTTGTAGACAACATGGTGATTGCGTCAGAAACTGGCTCGCTGGGCGCAGGCACTAGTAGCCCGGAGTCCCGATCCAACATCCCGCCAACAGTTACTGTTCAGGGTGATGATATACGCACAGCAAGGGTCGGCGAAGAAATCAGCTTCGTCACTCATGTGGCGGATGACGGTCTTCCGGTAGCTCGACGTGAGAGCAGCATAGAAGAAGACGCTCTGAAACGTCGGATGATGAGACCTCCAACTCGCATCACCGTTGGCAAGGTCAATGGTCTGTTCTTATCCTGGAACAAATACCGTGGCCCAGGCAATGTGACCTTTGATCCGCCAATGCCGAAGCCCTGGGAAGACACGCGAACTTCAGCGAACTCACCATGGGGTGCGCTTTGGTTGCCACCCGAGGTGCCAGAGGATGGTTTATACGAAGTCACAGCGACTTTTGACGAACCGGGAACATATATACTCTGGGGTCGCGCCGATGATGGTGGCCTCTATCACGACGACTACATCACAGTGAATGTCAGCGAATAGCTAATGGAAAATAAAAAGGGGGGACATTCCACTGCTGTCCCATAAATTCATTAAGTATTTATCTGGAAGCGGGGACAGTACAGGCTTTGGGCCTCTTGGCTTTCGTGCCATGACATGAATCGGGTATTCCCAACTGTGACTCGCCGTAAATACTTCCCTGTAGGCTCGGCGCCCGTGTCCTGCGGGCGACGGTCACATTCGGGAACGCCCGATTCCTGCCTGCAGGATTTGTGGGACAGCAATGGGCGACATTCGCCCTTTTTTATTGCCTATAATTTGGCTAGGTTTTGATAGAACAGGGTCAATACCGACACTATTAAAATCGATCCGGGTCAACGTGAGGAGTTGCTATGCTTATTACTCATGGGCCCGAGAATAAAAAATAACTAACAACAAGAAATCGTTATTGGAGATTGGCATGCATCGATACGCAAAATACAAAATTACCTGGCTAGCAGGATTTATTCTCTTTTCGATCCTTGGCACTCAATCGGTTTTTGCACAACTCAGCTATCGCTCTGGCGCTGAGATCGAACCGGGCTATGAAGGCTGGCGCCAAAATGATGATGGAACATACAGTCTGATATTTGGGTACATGAATGAAAACTGGGAGGAGCAGCCTGACATTCCCGTTGGCGACGAAAATTTTTTCACACCAGGTAATGCCGACAGAGGCCAACCTACCCACTTCCTGCCGAGACGAAACAGATTCACCTTCGAAGTAGTTGTGCCCTCAGACTGGGGTGACAGAGAATTGGTCTGGACTATTAGCCACAATGGCGAGACTAACAAGGCCTACGGCACGTTAGCTACCGACTACCTAATAGACAATATGGTGATCGCATCCGAAACTGGTTCTCTGGGCGCAGGAACCAGCAGCCCGGAGTCACGCGCAAACATTGCTCCTATAGTGAACGTACAAGGCGAGACAGTTAACGGCTCGATAGTCAGAAATGCAAAAGTTGGCGAGCAGCTCGTCCTGCTAACAGAGGTCGCCGATGATGGCCTACCAAAGCCGCGGGGTAGAACTGTCACACAAACCGAAACCACAATTCAGGAACGCATGATGCGACCACCGCGTCGTACCACTGTGGGCAAGACTAACGGCCTATTCCTCTCTTGGAATAAATTCAGAGGGCCCGGAGAAGTGAGCTTTGAACCGGCTCAGGTGAAACCCTGGGAAGATACTCGTACCTCTGCAAACTCACCATGGGGAGCTCTTTGGGTCCCTCCTCCGGTTCCAGATGATGGCATGTACGAGGTACGGGTGACGTTTTCAGAACCTGGCGAGTATGTTCTATGGGCTCGGGGCGACGATGGAGGTCTTTATCACGACCAGTATGTCACTGTGAATGTAAGCCCCTAGATTTTTCGGCTTAGCGAGGCTCGGCGGAAAGGTCTAGTACTTGTTCCCCCTGCCCATCTTCCAGCTTAATCGTAAAAGGTGGATCGTAGTTCGGCTGATCCTGATTGAGGATGATATTAGTACGCGGCGGCCTAACATACCGAGTATTCGGATCACCACTTATTGATTCCAGCACCAGCGCTTCTGCCGCCTTACTTACTGAAGGTGCCTGTGCTTCTGACCCAAAGGAAAAACTAAAACTCCCTCTGATAAGACGATCGTTCCTTGCAAGAATTGCCCAATCAGCGGTGTAGTAAGTAGCCTTGGTCAGCTCTGGAATAGGCCATAGGAATTTTTCTTGTATAGTAGGGTCATAACGAAAATCAATATCCACCCAGTCACGCAACTCATTACGAAGAGTCAATTTGACTAGGCGCACATTATAAGGGAACTCTAACTGAAGCTGCTCGGGGGCTTCGGGCAAGACACTATCATCTAGAGGCACAGTTTCTGTTTGTATGCTCAATCCTGTAGTATCTTCATCTTGATGAGACAGGCTGGCCTGGGGAGTTTGTGCGACGGCAGGATGCCATAACCCTAGGCTCAAGAGAGCAAAACTTAATATCTGGAAAGAGTCCGATTTCAATGCTGTTCCACTTCTAATCCCGCCCTAGCAACAAGATCATTGCCACGACAACGAAAAACTGATGACGAAGAGTATCATCGTCGGCCATATTTGGGAAATACGGCGGCTCGAATTACAGGATAGAGAAGGCCAATAATGCAGGATTTAAATCTAGAAGACATACTCACAGAGCTCGAGAATAGCGATTCGAATAACGCCCAATTTAGTGAGAATTGGTCACAGGGGCGCTCTGCATTTGGTGGATTATCAGCCGCATTCGCAGTAACCGCCATGCGGAAAAAACTGACTCAACCGCAGGCCATTCGTTCCCTAATGATTTCCTTTATAGCCCCCGTCTCCCCTGGGGAGGTCACTGTAGAAGCAAAGGTCTTACGTGAGGGCAAGAACGTCACACAGTGTAGCGCGGACGTAGTTTCAGAGGGTCAGATCGCCCTGCAAGCCATGGCAACATTTGGTAACTCTCGCGATGCCTTCGCGCCAGCCAATGACGGCAACAAGAATTTGCCCAGCCGAGATCGCGGCATCCCTTTTAGCAAGCACTCCAAACGCCTGCCGCACTTCCTTCAGCATTTCGATGGCTGCTGGATCGACGGCGGCATTCCTTTTTCTGGAAACTACAAACCTTTTTTGAATATGTGGGTGCGACATAAACAAGATGTCACTCGTTTTCCAATCGAGAAACTAGTCGCCATAGCTGACATCCCACCACCGGTTCTGCTCTCCCATTTCGAGAAGCCTCCCGTGCCTGCCAGTTCATTGACTTGGTCTCTGGAATTTATTGAATCGCCAGAATGCATAACAGGGGAGTGGTTCTATCTGGAATTTGAAGTGGACGCCGCAGCCGATGGCTATACGCAGCAATCTGGTAAAATTTACGATGAGCTGGGCCGTCTGGTTGCTCTCACTAGGCAATGCATGGTCTATTTCGGCTGACAGGAATTGAAAGCTGCCGGCTTCGGAACAAGTTTAGCTCTATTATCTGATAGAGGGTGGTGTAGGTTTTTGCTAAAATTCAGATTACAAATCAGTGTAGACGGAGTACGCAGTCAATGAATTTTTATGCATTCCAAGGAAAAACAGCTGTGTTACTAATTGCTGCAGTGCTTGGCTTGCTAATTTCCACAGCGTCGCTAGCACAGCACACTCACGGAATTCTTACGCCCGGCGTAACTTTCCCTCCGGATGATTCCGTACTTACTGAACCTCCACGGATGATCACCATGAGCTTCCGGGTAGATGTACGGCTGCTTAAATTGGCTCTGTATACAGCCGATGACGAATGGATCAGCATTAACTTCCAGTATGATCCCTCACGGCTTAGCCACAGCTTCGTCTTGCCCATTCCCGGTGAACTGCCTGAGTCTGACTACTACACCGCGCGCTGGTCTGTAACAGATGACAAGCGCGGCCTGGTAAACGGTGAGTTCAAGTTTGCATTCGGATCAGGCGCAATTCCACCGTCAGAGACGATCGATTCTCGAGTAAGCGACAAAGTGGAAGTCTTGCCTTCAACGGGCTCCTACCGATACGAAAGACCGACTAATTAAGCTTCAACGAAGCTTGAAGCCCTGGCTAGCAAGAAAGTCCTTCATATGCGGCCGGGCCTTTTCAGATAGCAGAGTGGAAACCTGCTCCGTCCAACTTATTCCATGCCCTCCCCCAGTCCTCGAACGATAATACTCACGAATATTTTCGTCGTATTCTGCAATAGCGGCCTTGTCACCCACTTCGTTGTAGACCTCTTCCTTCACTATCACGGATAAAGGGAGTCGTGGCTTAACCTCCGGATCTTGATCGGGGTATCCGAGACAAAGGCCAAAAACTGGATAAACACCTTTAGGTAGCTCCAGCAAATCTGCTACCTGAGCAGGATCATTTCTAATTCCACCTATGTAACAAATTCCGAGCCCGACGGATTCGGCTGCGGCAACCATACTCTGCGCCATTAAAGCAACATCTACCGTCGCAATGATGAAGTGCTCTGTATAATCACCTTCGAATGACTTCTCATACTCATCACAATAATTGCCTGGCCGCTTTAGATCGGCGCAGAAAATCATAAACTCCGCAGCCGACTCCACATAGGCTTGACCACCGGCCAATTTGGCAATAGCAGCGCGTGTTTCAGGTTTCTTTATCCTAATAACCGTTGAGCCCTGCAAGAAACTAGACGTAGCAGCTGCTTGGCCTGCAGCAATCAGCTCGCTAAATAGTGCAGGCTCTATAGCTTGATCTGTAAATTTTCGAATACTTCGGTGGGACTTCAGCAAGTCGATCACTGAGCTCATGAGAATACCTATTATTGAGTTAACAAATTAGTGAAATTACTTGATCAGAAATGTTACGGCAATGCCGCGACAATCAATCGGCTGTTTCGGTCAGATTATCGAGGAACGCGGGCACTATGTCATTCGCTAAGTTCGATTCCGCGTTAAATAGCAACACAAATCCAATGTTTGCTTCAGGCACGAATGCCATCTCAGATCGATACCCTCTCACTCCGCCGCCGTGATGAACCACCCGCTGCCCCTTATAGTCAAAAACCCTCCAGCCAGTGGCATAATAGGCTTTCTCAAGCCCGGACCAACGATTGAAATAGTTGCCTCTAGGGGTTGCGATAATGGGCTCATGTAACTGAGACAAAAAATCAGCAGACAATACTTCTGGAAATGCACCGAGGTTTGCGCGTACCCACATGCTCATGTCAAAAATACTCGCATTAATTCCCGATGCAGGCGCTACGGAATAATACGCTGGATTTGTAGACGTGGTATGCCAAGCCCCTCTTGACTTGCGATGAGGTTTCGTTGCTTCATCATTTTCCAAGTAAGCTTCCATCCCGACGGACGCAGTAATCATTCCCAGTGGTTTAAAAATTTGGTCGTAAATAAATTTCTCGTAGCTTTCTCCAGTGCTCTGCTCAACCACATCCCCAATAATAGAAAACACAACATTCTGATAGCCGTAACATTCGCCTGGATTACACACGGTTGGAATTTTAGGAAAGCTGGATTTAATTCGGCTGTAGGAAACGCCATCATCCAATAAATTGGAATAGGAATGAGGCATGAGGCCGGTTGAATGACTAGCAACATGCTTTAGGGTGATGCCGTTAGAGGAGCCAAGTGTGCCCAAATTCATGTTCGGAAACAAATCACTAAGTTTTGTATCCCAAGACTGATAGTTCTGATCGACAAGCAACGCAGCTGATGCACCAGCAAAAGTTTTAGACATCGAAGCAATGCGAAAAACCGAATCGGTATGAACCGCCTCTCGCGTGTCTATGCTTCTAACGCCCCAAGTCTGCATGTGCATGATCCCCTCTCGGGATACGATTGCCAATGCGACACCAGGGATTTTCTTTTCCCTGACGGCGGCTTCCATCCAGGCAACAAAATCAGAAAGATCGTAGTTGTAGTCTGCAGGTAACTTTAGATTGTCCGCAAACACAGCCGTGCCGCTCAGCATGAGACCCGCGCATAGACATCTAACTAATAATTTTTTTCCCTTGAAGAACTCTTCCATGTTTATAAAGCGCGTAGCCACAAAGTAGCTTTTACTTATTCCTCATTATTCTTAGGCGGGTAGGTTTGAAAATTCACTGACCACTTAGTTTAACTGCGATAGCTATTGCATGAAACTATTCCTAGCTTACACATGCTTTCCCCCTGAGACTGGGCTTCCCTCTACAAAACGGCAGATAAAAAAGAACCGACTTAACTCCCATTAAGTCGGCCAAGAGGGGGCACTTTTTAGCGAAAATACTCTTTGAGGGAAGCCGCAGCTAGCTCCCCGATACGCCTCCCAAGGTTTCTACTACAGAAACAACAGTATTCTGCGATCCTCACGAATCACAGTCAGGGCAATAATATTGCCGTTAGCATCCGCAGACGTCGCTAGATTGAATGCCTCCAGATCGGCTACAGGTTGGCGATTGGCCTCGATTATGACATCGCCCTCTCTAAGACCAGCGGCAAATGCAGCTCCATTATTGCTTAAAGAAACGACCACAACCCCTTGATCTATAGTGGATTGTCCTCCATTCACTGTTTCAAGCCTCGCGCCGCGAAATTCATTGCGGATGCTGGACGCCCCCTCTCCCGTTACAGATTGCCCGGATGCTCCTCCTATCCTAGCCTGCAAGGATTCACGCTTGCCATTCCGATACAGCACCAGTTCTACCTGCTGATCCTGCAGCATAAGCCCCACCATATTACGGAGCTCCCTGCTACCACCTACTTCCTTCCCATCTATCTCCACGATCACGTCGGATAGCTGCACACCGGCCTGCTCTGCTGCACTATCGGGCAGCACGCTGGTAACCACCGCGCCATGCTCTACGTCTTCTACATCGAGCGCGGCGACAATATCGGGTGTCGCATCCACAATGGTCACACCTAGAAGACCGCGCCTGACCTCTCCGTCTCGCTTCAGGTGCTCCATCACGCTAGCTACCATATCGGTCGGTACGGCGAAGCCGATGCCATTACTCCCTCCGCTGCCGCTGATAATTGCCGTATTGATGCCGATTAGATTGCCCTCCATATCGACTAGGGCGCCGCCAGAATTCCCGAGATTGATAGCCGCGTCTGTCTGGATAAAGTCTTCGTAGTTGTCATTATTAATGCCTGCACGGCCTAGTGCGCTGACAATACCAGAGGTTACGGTTTGCCCAATCCCAAAAGGATTGCCGATAGCGACTACATAGTCCCCGACGGCTACCGTACTGACATCAGCTAAGCCAATTTCCACCAGATTCTCTGCAGCAACCTGCAACAACGCGACGTCTGTGCCGGCATCGCTACCCAGCAGCTTCGCTTCCAGCATCCTGTCGTCGCTGAGCCGCACAGTAATCTGCGTGGCATCCGCTACAACATGATGATTGGTAATGATCAAACCTTCCGAGGCATCCACAATGACACCAGATCCAGCGCCCGTGGCATAGGGCCGCTCTGCTTGCCGATTGCCTTGCCTAGGGAACTCTTCGAAGAAGCGACGGGCTCCCTCTGGCAATTCCTCACCATTGAAGAAATAGCGTCCCGATGCTGGCATTGCCTTGCTCACTCGTATGCTGACTACAGCTGGCGTTACCTGTTCCAACATCGGCGCCAACGACGGTATCCCCTGCTTCAAGGCCGCAGTGCTTATCGCCTGCGCCTGTGTCGCCAGAAAAACGATTGCGGCGGTAGCAGCGATTTTGCTGAATCTTACTGATATTGGGTAGTTCATCTTGAAATCTCCTCAATAAACCCTATGAATCAATCTAAGCCACAGAATCTTTGCCCTGCAGGCTTGAATGGACTGAATCTAAGGCCGAAAGCGACGAATAACCTGAAATTGCGATGAATATTATGTCCAGAAAACCTGCGGAGGGAGAAAATCGCAGTTTGAGCGGTCTTAATAAACTAGAATACGGTAAATGAAGCCAGACACAGGCGCTTCATAGCAATGTTGAAAGCTGTATTTGCCGAATTAATATGCAATAGGAAACATTAGCGGAATCACCATGCCTACATTGATCGCAGAACAAAATCCACAGACACGGCCGCAGGACACTAAGGCCGCTCTTGACCATGAATTTTCCGTGGGCGAATGGCGCGTGCTACCTCAGCTAAATAGAATTAGGCTGCAAAGCACCGGGGAAGAGCGCCAGCTAGAACCGCGCCTCGTGAAGTTGCTTTGCTTTCTAGCGGCGAACGAAGACCGGGTTCTCTCCCGCGAAGAGCTTGTTCAGGAATTATGGCCTCGAGTTGTCGTTAATGAGAACTCGCTCACCCGAGCAATCTCCGAACTGCGCAAGCAGCTTCAAAGCGAAGGCCCAAGAGTTGCGAATTATATTGAAACCATACCCAAACGAGGCTATCGCCTACTTCCTCGGATAGAGCTGAAAGAAGCAGAAGCAACCGTCCCGTCATCCTTCAAAGGCTCGAGCTGGACTACCCTATTCGCGCTGCCAACTCTGAGATATGGCGCTGCCGCTTCCGCTGCCTGTCTGTGCGTACTCATAGCCGGCTGGCTTACTCTAGAGAGCTCAGGCGTTAACATTCGCGGGCTCGATAGAAGCAGTGCTCCTGTTCTATTGAGCGACGAGCTGCTCGACAATAAGCAAGATTACCTCGGTGGTGAATTGCTGAGCACTGTCGGTAGTAACTCTAGCGACGTCGAGTCTATTGCAGCACCAGTCGTGTCTCTTGACGAAAAGCAATACGCATTCATTCAATACGGTACCAGCGGCTCAACCATTTTTTTGGGCGGCTTAGGCACAGCAATAGAGCCCGTCCCCGTCTACTACAGCAGTCAACACGTTTTTAATCTAGCCTGGTCACCGGTAGGAAATAACCTGCTGTTTGCTGTAAAACCTACTGTGGCTACCGCGGCGATGTATTCAACAGTGGGTGAGACCGCCGAGCTGCTTACATTAAATCTGAATACATTGGAGACTAGCCGTCTGGTGGAAGACATTAGCCCGGCAGGCAACGGCTCTCCAAACGGCCTCAATCTTACCTAGCGTTCGATACATTCGCGCGACGTACAACCGCAAGGCGCTTAAATGCTACATCTGATGTCCTGCCGGCCCTACTACCGTGGATAGGTAGGAAGTGACAATTAGTATCGCGACGGCAATGGCGAGCTCGAAGCGGATAGAGCTCTGTAAGCTAGCCGTACTCCCACTGCTAAGCAATTCCGGCACTATGATCAATTTATTCATCGCTGCGACACCGAGTATCAGCAAAACCAGAACCAGCTTCACCAACAGCGCCAAGCCGTAATTGGTATTAAACAATGCCATCGGCGATTCCAACAGCTCATACAACATTAACACCCCCCCAAGAAAGAGCACGCAGAGAATCACGATTGCGTTGTCTCCAAACCGTTTCAGTGTTTTCTGCAGAATTTCAAGATCCGAACTTCTGCTTAGTTGCAGGAAGGGATAAAGACACCCTATCCACAACGCGAATGCAGCGAAGTGCAACACAATGGATACTTGAGCCACAGGACTTAGAACAGACACATGGCCCGTTATTCTCTGAGAGAGAGCCAGCAATACTAGCGCAGCTAGCTGCCATAGAAACATTCGACTAATTCGCGGATCCTTGAGATTGATATTGCCGCGCTGAAGCTTCCTGAGAATGATCACACTGCTGACGCCTGCAAGCATAAATGCGAGCAAGCGCGCTAACGCCACATCGCCAAGATCGGTATCGAGCAAGATTGATATCATTGACCAGTCAATCATCCCAGCCAAGCCACTATCATTGATCAGTCCAACCTGCACTAGGAAGCCCAGAAGAACTCCGTGAAAGCCAGCGATAGTGCCGTAAAAGATATAGGAGAAGTTTGAGAAGAGTAGCGCTCTATCCTCGTTTGAGTAGCGCCAAGCAGCCAGGCTGCCTCCAGCAATGCTGAAGGCGCCGACATAGAGAAGTAATTTAGCTAGTAAGCTTGCTAGCTCCCAGATGCTAGGGAGTGTAAACATCGAGCTGCCTATTCAGGCTTAGTGGCTATTGCCTGCGGATTCGCCAGCATGTTCTTCAGTGATGCTAGGATCGACAGTAAAGCTATAGCTACCTGTTACGGTGTGCCCGTCTGCGCCAATTACAGCCCAGTTAACGGTGAATGCACCCGGATGCATGCCCGGCGTTTCGATCATGAAGGCAGCTTGAGCTTCGCTATTGCTCTCGAAGTTTGTAGGCATCTCATGACCCACCCCCATTAGCTCCAACTTCACCAATTTAACAGGTCCGTTGAAGCTTAGATTGATATGCGCAGGCCCTTCTTTGACGATAGCGCCATTAGCTGGCGTGGCCTCATTCAATGCAGTATGTGCAAATGCGGTAGCCGAAACCATGAATGCAAATAGAGCGCAAACTACAAGTCGTGACGCCTTGAAAAGTGAGAATTGTGAGTGCTTCATAGGAACCTCGGTTTAAGGAAATAATTAACCAGATCAGTGGATTATGGCAGTTCTTGACAGAATAGGCGATTTAAATCCTCTGAGTCAAATTGTCGCATACAGTACGGCAGGCGCGCCGTTAGCAAGCCTAATCCCTCTGCTCAGAGATCTTTCTTCTTCCACACCTGATTTCGAGGGGAGAGGTTTATCTCGTCAAACACAGTGCCCGACCTCGATGCCAAGACCATCGATACAGCGCTGGCAATATCTTCCGGCTCGATTGCATTCTCCGGGGCGAGTTCAGGCTCGAACTGTAACTTCTCGAAAAATGGTGTACGCACAGCACCGGGGTTGATCAGCGTCACCCTGACTCCGGACTTGCCGCATTCATCACGCAGCGCCTGTGAAAAACCACGCAGCGCAAATTTACTGGCACAGTAGATACTGCCCTGCCTTGCTCCTTTCAGGGCGGCCTCCGAACCCATGAACAAGATGTCACCCTCACCCTGCTTCTTTAAAAGAGGTAGAAAAGCCTTCGTCACGATAATCTGACTCGTTAGATTGGTATCCAGAACGAGGCGAATGTCCTTTACCGAGAGCTGTTCCAGAAACCCCATACGCCCGATACCAGCGTTATTTATCAGCGCCTTGACCGGCATATCTATTTCCTCAAGCAATATAGACATTGCATCAGGAAGCGCATCGAGATCTGCGAGGTTAATGCTGCGATAACTAAAGTCTGGGTGGTTCAACCCCGCCTTCTCAAAATTGTTGGCGACTCCCAATACTGCATACCCTTCCGACAGCAATGCTTCCACCAAGGCCAAGCCTATCCCTGAGGAAGCCCCCGTTACTACAACCAGTTTTTTACCGCTCGCATTATTCAAGTCCTAACTCTCCATTGTTCTCCAAAAGATTACGCACAACGATAGTACTGCTCAGAGGACACGTAACTCAGCAGGAGCTTCTCTATCGCCACCAAGTGCGAGCTTTCATCAGCGCTCTTTAATGCAATCATACCGTCTACTGTTTCGGTCGGCCGCGCATATAACTCTTCATCTGGGTAGAGCTTAACAATTCTCTTGTGAAAATCGACAGGCATTCTAAACAAGCCACTACTGACCGAATGAAGCTTCTGCACATCGAGCTTAGAAAATATTTGTGCAAACAGGGATTCGTAGGGCGCCATGCCTTCGGCGCCGAGGATGAGAGGCTCGAAACGGATAGCCACCTTCCAACCCGCAAGCTGCAATTTATGTAATGCCTCTAGCCGCTTTTCTATTGAAGGCACTTTATGTTCCCACTGCCTGGCAGCATCGCTAGTGGTAAAACTCATTGCGATCACACAGTTAGAAACAACCTCGGTGTCGAGGAGACAGCGAACCTGCGTACTCTTCGTTCTGATCTCTAATTCTGCATTAGGGTATCGTCTAAAAATAGGCAGGAAATGCCCACAGAAATTGCTGACTGGTTCAAGCGCCAAGCTATCGCAATCGTAACCGCTGTAGTACACGCCCCCTCCCTTATTCTCTTCTATCTTTTCCGCTAGCGCTTCTTCGAAGTCCTCATAGTTTACAAATAAGACGTAATTCGCAGAGCTATACATACCCTGCAGGAAGCAATAGCGGCAATCGTAAACACAATTCAGCATATGCGAAAAGTAATAACTCTTACTGTCGTTGTAGCCATAGCCAGCTGGGGCGTCTAGCACTTTTCGTCCATGCTTCTTCGCCAGTATCAGTGCTGGTGACATTTTCTGCAGCCGAAAGTTTTGCGACTTCCGATTGAAAACATCACCATAGCGATCGCAAATAACCTGCGGGACTTGCGCAAACCTGTCGAGCAATTTCCTTACTCGCTCAGTTTCTAGAACTTCCTCTTCGATATAGATTGTCGAAAACATAATACCCTATTAGCGCGCTACGGCGTCGCCTTGCTAGTCAATGCGCTCTGCGAGTTGCCGCATAAGCTGTTTGGCATCGCCGCCTTTCAGCCCAGCCACTTCAGCCAACTCCGCTTCTAATCCAAGCGCTTTGTAACGCTGACAGAGACGCTTCAACTGTAATTTCTGATTTACGGTAAGGCGAATCTTCGAGCACACTTCGTGATAGTAACTCGGTAGTCGCTGACTACAATTGTACTGCTCAACAATTTCGCTCATGCTCTCGATCAATGTCAGCACTTGCGGGATCTGCGTAGCAATTAAATCCGGGACAAGCTTTAAGTCAATTTCGCTTATCGGGTTTTCCAGATTGTCGGAGATTACTTTAAAGACCTGCACTAGCTCCGCCGTTGAATATTTGGCCGCCTCGGCATAAAAAGCTGAAGCCTCCATCTCATAGGCTGCAGCCAATGGATAGGAGGTTTCAGGCTCATCGACCGTAACCACACTGCCAACTTCAACTCCCTCGATGAGCTGCGGCGGATACGCACTAGCCCCTGAACTGCGATCCGTTATTTTGTTGCCAAGCCAGGCGCTGCCTAGTGGTGCATCTCGATGGCCAGCGATACCGACATTCAACCACGCTCTTATCTCACCATCAGCAGAAGCTTGCTGCTGAGCTAGATAAGTTACCGCGGCCGCTACTGCCTCTTTACCCATGCCGGACACCACAAGGCGCAGCCTATTGGAATTGCTGTACTCTAGGAATTCGGAAGAAGCTTGATGGCGTTCAAGTTTCAGCGCCTTTACTAATGCCTTAGCTTCAAGCCCGTGAGCCACTATTATATTCACCGGCATAGGATTTTTCATATTTTCCATCATTCAATTCTTTGAGGCCACATTGCCATAGCGTGATATTAGCTGTGCGTAATGTTCCGCGCTCTCTACCTTGCCTCTCTTGGCGGCACCATTGCGTAGAATCTTCGCCTTTTCAAGCAGGACCACGCTAAGCAGCCGCCGTTGTTCCTTCTCCAGAACACCACTGTTGAGTAATTTAACGAGCGACTGAACTCGAAACCGATCCATTCCCCAATACTGCCTAGACAACTGGTCTTCGTGCCCACCATATTTCCTTAGTAAGGGCGCGTCGATATAAAGCACTCGCTCCTGACAACAGAGTCGCAGCCATAGATCGTAATCTTCGCATGCTGGCAATGATTCATCGAAGCCGCCTAGGCTTACATATAGCGATCTTTCCATAACGACTGCAGACGGGGAAATAACGCACAGAGGAAGACAATGAATGAATATATCCCCGCCTCTTTTCTTGTGCTTGTCCATCTGATTGACCCGCTTTCCATTGCGAATCCAAATTTCATCGCTGTGCACTAGCTTAAAGTTGGGCTCTTCCTGCAGAGCGGACAGCTGGATCTCTAGCTTCTCTGGCAGCCACTCATCATCCGAATCCAAGAAAGCTAGATACTTACTAGTCGTCGACTCCACGCCTTTATTTCTAGCCGAACTAACGCCGCCGTTTACTTGCTTTACGTAGATGACATTGGGATATTTACTTTTAACGAACTCTTCAGTGTCATCGGTAGAACCATCGTCTACAACACAGACTTCATCCGCTTGACGTAATTGCGCATAGACAGATTCTAGTGCACGACCCAGTGTGGCCACCCTATTGTAGGTTGGTACTATGACTGCTACAGAATCGTTCACGATATCAAACTAGATGTTCCTATCTCAATGGCGTCAGTCAATAACTATGGAGCAAGTCGAACTCCACTTGCAAAAAAGGGAACCGAGGTTCCCTTTTTCTACTGTCTTATTCAGGTCAACTTCTTAGGACCTACTCATAATCGTCGCTCTAATTGTATTTCGCCAATTCCTTTCTTGCGATCACACGGCGATGAACCTCATCAGGCCCATCAGCAAGGCGCAGGGTACGCTGACCAGTCCACAATGCTGCCAACGGGAAATCTTGCGAAACGCCCGCCGCACCATGCATCTGAATTGCGCGATCGATAACACGTAAAGCCATGTTTGGCACAGCAACTTTGATTTGGGAGATCGCGTCGCGTGCAGCCTTATTACCGATCGTGTCCATCAACCACGCTGCCTTATAGGTAAGCAGTCGACACATCTCTATTTCGATTCGACTATCTGCAATTATATCGTAGTTACCACCCAGCTCAGCGAGGGGCTTCCCGAAAGCATCTCTGCTGACAGAGCGCTTGCACATTAGGTCCAATGCCTTCTCTGCCGCTCCAATGGAGCGCATGCAGTGATGGATGCGTCCCGGGCCTAGTCGCCCTTGAGAAATTTCAAATCCACGGCCGCGGCCAAGAATAATATTGCTCTCGGGCACTCGAACATTGTGGAATTTAATATGCATATGACCGTGTGGTGCATCGTCTCGCCCAAATACATGCATTGGACGAATCACTTCAACACCCTCAGTATCCATAGGCACGAGGATTTGCGACTGGCGAGTATGCTTCGGGGCATCTGGGTCTGTGACCACCATGACAATCATGATCTTACAACGGGCATCACCAGCACCTGAAATATAGAACTTCTCTCCGCTGATTACCCATTCATCACCATCTAGCACGGCACTGGTAGCGATATTAGTTGCATCAGAGGAAGCGACTCCTGGTTCGGTCATCGCGAATGCAGAGCGAATCTCACCCGCTAGTAGTGGCACTAGCCATTCTTTCTTCTGCTCCTCGGACCCGTAACGCTCTAATACTTCCATATTTCCTGTGTCAGGCGCGCTACAGTTAAATGCTTCCGAGGCGAGCCTGCTTCTGCCCATGATCTCGGCCAAATGCGCGTAGTGCAGATTCGATATGCCTGCGCCACCTTGGCTTTCAGGCAGAAAGAAATTCCACAGTCCAAGCCTGCGCGCCTCATCCTTCAAGCTCTGCATGATTTCGTCTTGACGAGGTGTATGGGACCAGCGATCACCGACACTTACTTCGTTGTGATACTCCTCTTCAACTGGCGCTACTTTTTCTTCAACAAAGGTACGTATCTTTTCACGTACTTCGACTAATTCTTCCGATAATCCTAAGTCCATCATTCACTCTTCCCCTAAACCCATTTAAAACTGACTGTTATTTGTTAACTTACGATCAACTAGCGGTCAGCTAGCAATGGTGCCACCACCGTCGATCACGATTGTTTGACCTGTAGTAAAACTACCGGCATCCGATGCCAGAAAAACCGCAGCACCCGCTATCTCATCGGGTTCACCGATTCTGCGCAGCGGATACTTCGATACCGTCGCCTCATAGATTTCTGGATTCTCCCAGAGCGCCTTCGCAAAATCCGTCTTAATAAGCCCGGGCGCGATGCAATTGACTCGAATATTCTTCGGACCCCATTCTACCGCCAAATTACGTGCAATCTGCATATCAGCGGCCTTCGATATAGCGTAGGCACCCAACGCATCAGTTCCCTTGAGGCCGCCAATCGAAGACACGATGATCACTGCACCTCCACCAATTTCAGCCATGCCAGGCAGCACCTGCTGGCAAAGCCTATGCACGCTACCTATATTAGCATGCATTACCTTGTCGAAGGCCTCGTCTGGGATATCCTGAGATGGGCCAAAATAGGGATTCAATGCTGCATTGCAAACTAACACATTGACCTTGCCGAGCTGCTGTTCGGTCTTAGCAACCAGTTCCTGCAGCTGCTCCTTGTAATTGATATTACAGGCAATCGCTATAGCCTCACCCCCATTCTCTCGAATAGTAGCTGCAACCTCATCACAGGCATCTTGATTGCGGCTAGATATAACAACTCTGGCACCCTGTTCCGCCATACGATTCGCGATAGCCAAACCGATACCCTTGGTCGATCCTGTTATAATGACCACTTTGCCTTCTAGGCTAAATAAACTCATTCTCTTTCCACCTTTTCAAAACTAATTCTTTTTTAACCCGCAGAACACAATCGATTCAATCACAGTATTCATTCTGTCCATGATCGCTTTCCTTTGGAAATACTGGTACCACCATCCACCGGTATCACAGTTCCGTTGGTATAGGCACCAGCACGAGATGCAAGATAAGTCACTATGCCCACAATTTCTTCCGGCTTGCCCACGCGATGCAGAGGACAGTCATCTTCAATATCTTGTTTGTAATGCTCGAACACGTAGTCGGTCATCTTCGATTCAAAGAAGCCCGGCGCTATCGCATTGACTGTGATATACCGTGGAGCTAAGTCCACAGCAAAACTGCGTGTAAGATGGTGCAACGCAGCCTTACTCGCAGAATAGGCGAAGGTTGGTATTCGCTGAACAATGGGCACGTGTATGCCGTCCATCGATCCAATATTGATTATCCGAGAGGGGTCATCTCTAAGCGCAGACTTAGCTAGCAGAGGAACTGCATCTCGTGTCAGAGAGAATACTGCGGAGAGATTCGTATTGATTACTTTCTCGAAACCCTCATCAGGATAGTCCTCGAGTTTCGCACCCCAATTTGCACCCGCATTGTTGATAAGAATCGAGAGGCCACCCAATTTCGATTCAACGAACTCCAAGAGATGTTCACGATCGTCGCTATCAGTGACATCGCTCGCCAGCGCGAAGCATTCGCCGAATTCAGATAATTCAGCTAGTGCCATGTCGCATTTTTCTCGGCTGCGCGAGCATACAACTACCCGGACCCCGTTACAAAGGAGCCCTTTCGCCATTATTAATCCTAGACCAGAACTACCACCCGTCACTAATGCAGTTTTCCCCTCCAGAGAAAACAGCGATGCCGTCACATAGTTCTCTACGCTTAACTGCGCCACTAGTCCTCTTCCGCCACTTTGATCAATTGCTTGCCAAAGTTTTTACCCTTCAACATTCCACGAAAATATTCCGGTGCATTTTCTAGATCCACACCGATACTCTCTCTATATTTTAGTCGACCGTCTTGAACCCAGCGTCCGAGTTGTCGAGTTGCCTCTACCCAACGATCGCGCCACTCTGTAACAACAAAGAATCGATTCTCTGGCTCAGGGTCTAGGGCTTTAAGTAGTCGCATCGGAGTTTCCGAGCTCTCAATATCTTCATCGTTATAATTCGAAATATATCCGCAGATTGGAACTCTCGCCCCAGGGTTTAATAACGGGGCAACGGCTCTGGTCACATCGCCACCGACATTCTCGAAATAGATATCCACACCATCTGGGCAAGCCGCCGCCAACTCTGTGGCGAAATTATTCGCCTTATAGTCGATGCATGCATCAAACTTCAGTTCTTCTTTCACATAACGGCACTTCTCTGGCCCACCAGCAATGCCAACAGCGCGCAGGCCTTTGATCTTAGCGATCTGCCCCACAGCGGAGCCTACGGCTCCCGATGCGGCAGCCACGACCAGTGTTTCTCCAGGCTGCGGCTTACCTACTTCTGTGAGACCAAAGTAGGCAGTTCTGCCCGGCATACCAACGACACCTAGATGAGCCGCTAGACTGCCATTATTTAAATCAACTTTCATTAAACGTGGGTCATCAGCGTTTGCTACAAGATGCGATTGCCAACCCATATGAGCAGCGACAGTATCTCCCTCTACCCAATCGGGAGAAGTAGACTTAATTACCACACCACTTGATTCGCCAGTGATCACATCACCAAGCTGCAGAGGATCGGCATAGGATTTAACGTCATTCATACGGCCCCGCATATAGGGATCTAAAGACAGCCAGCAAACACGTATCAGAATTTGATTGTCCACCAATTCAGGAATCTCAACCTCGCGAAAACCGAAGGTCTCATCACTAGGCTCTCCGATTGGTCGCTGCGCCAGAAATACTTGAGTATTTTTTGTCATTTTCTATCCAGTTCTGCTTTTTTTACTCGAGCAAAGCAGTCTACTTTACTCAATGCCTAGGAACAACTGAAGCCAGCGCAGATTCTAGCAATTCCAACCCCCTAGCTATCTCTGCCTCAGTCACGATCAACGGCGGTATCAATCGGATAATCTGATTTCGCGTAGGAGTCACCAATAGCCCCCTCCTTAGTGCGGCTTCCGTCACTTTAGTCACTAGATGGTCTGAGTCCAGTTCAAACGCGCAGAGCAGACCTTTTCCACGAATCGGCCCGATTAGACTAGGATACCTTTCCTGCAGTTTATGCAAGCCATCGATCAATAGCTCTCCGGAGCTGGCTACCCTCTCCGCTATGTTTTCAGACTGCAAATGATTAACAACCGCAGCGGCCACAGCACAGGCCAATGGATTACCACAGAAAGTACCGCCGTGATCTCCCATGCTTAGCTGCTTATCCACGCTCGCGGAAACAGCGAAGGCAGCGAAAGGGAATCCACCAGCAATACCCTTGCCCATGGTCATAATGTCAGGGGCTATGTCTGTCGAGCTGTGCTCAATAGCAAAAAACTTTCCTGTCCTACAGAAACCGGTTTGAATCTCATCAATGATGAGCAGCACACCTCGCTGCTTACAAAGAAGTGCAACGGAAGCGAAATAACCATCATCCGGTATCCTCACCCCTCCTTCCCCCTGTATGGGCTCTAAGATAACGGCGGCAGTTTTTTCGTCTATGGCCGCGCTGAGCGCAGAAAAATCCCCAAAGGGAACAAAACAATTCCCCTCCAAAGTAGGCAGAAACTGCTCGGCATTTTCTCTGCCGCCAGAAACGGAAAGAGTATTAAATGTGCGACCGTGAAAAGATGCCAATGTAGATACTACCTTCGATTTACCAGTGATTTTTCTCGCTAGCTTAATCGCCGCATCGTTAGCCTCCGCACCGCTATTTGCAAAATAGCTCTTCGCAAGATTGCCCGGAAGCACCCTACTAAGAGCCTCTAACAACTTCGCCCGTGAAGGCGAGTAGGTAAAGCCAGAATTCGGATTCTGTATGATTTTCTGCGCCTGTTTAGTGATCGCGTCCGTTATTAATGGATGTGAATGCCCCAAGCAGGTAACTCCCCAGCCCGATGTAAAATCCAGATACTCGTTGCTATCCTCATCCCAAACCACACAACCCTCACCACGTTCAATCGCGATGGACTGACGGTTACAGAATGTAATACCAAGACGATCTTCTATTTCCATGCTACTCATCTGCTAGTCTCCATTATTGCTAGTCTTGTATTTTCCGACGCGGTACCAATACGAATACGACTTCTTAAAACCTAGTTTTTGATACAGATTAATTGCCGCCTGATTGGATTCTTCCACCTGCAAGTACGCAAATCTGGCGCCTTTTTCAAACCCCCAACTACGCAGAGAATTAATAATCTCTAAAGCATGTCCCATCTTCCTGTGCCCGCTTGCTGTAGAGATGCCAAATACACCTATTGACTGATTTCCATACACTGCCATACCGCTACTCATTGCTGCTCCGTTCTTCCCTTGCTTTAGTAAGCACAGATGCGGCAACCCACTCTGCTCTAAGAGTTTTTTATGCACAGCAATCTTCCCGAAATCCTTGCCAGTTAGCTCACACCAAGCTTGTAGCCAAGTTCCAATATCGACCCCCCCGATTAAGCCATGTTCAGAATCCACCTTCAGTTCCAGCGCACTCGAAAGATCAAGCAACATAGAAAAAGTTGGTGCTTGCTTCTGATATCCCCTGAGCACTAAAGCGCTATCGATAGCGTCTATTGCATCGAGAGCGATTTCGCTAG
>Ga0316189_10001938_pt1 | contig 20437 bp, 20 predicted proteins | sample LowCovwburrow_MG_FD_204930 | JGI IMG/M metagenome (GOLD analysis project Ga0316189, IMG submission 204930) | Coastal sediment microbial communities from Maine, United States - Lowes Cove worm burrow | ecosystem: Environmental > Aquatic > Marine > Coastal > Sediment | place: USA: Maine... | reverse complement strand
GAGGAATTCACCAACAAAGAATATGAGCACGGATGGACCGTAGACTTAGAGGCTGATGAAGCTCCTATTGGCCTGAGTGAAGATATTGTAAGGTTTATTTCTGCAAAGAAAAACGAGCCTGAATGGATGTTAGAGTGGAGGTTGAGCGCCTACAAAAAGTGGCAAACTATGACTGAGCCTGACTGGCCCAACGTAGATTATCCAAAAGTGAAATATCAAGATTTGATTTACTACTCTGCTCCTAAGAAACAAAAGAAGTTAAATAGTCTTGATGAGGTAGATCCAGAGTTGAGAGAGACGTTTGCGAAGTTGGGTATTTCACTGGACGAACAAAAGAGACTCACTGGTGTAGCAGTTGACGCGGTCATCGATTCCGTTTCGGTTGCCACTACTTTTAAAGAAACATTGGGTGAACTTGGGATCATATTTTCCTCATTCAGTGAAGCTGTTCAAGAACATCCTGAATTGGTGAAGAAATATATGGGTTCTGTGGTGCCAGTTGGAGACAACTACTTCGCAGCACTCAACTCTGCTGTATTCTCTGATGGCTCATTCTGCTACATTCCTAAGGGAGTAAGGTGTCCTATGGAACTCTCAACCTACTTTAGGATCAATGCAGCCAACACAGGCCAATTCGAAAGAACTTTGATTGTTGCGGAAGAAGGATCATATGTGAGTTACTTAGAAGGTTGTACCGCTCCTCAAAGAGATGAAAATCAACTGCACGCTGCTATTGTGGAGATATATGCCATGAAGGATGCCGAGGTAAAGTACTCTACCGTACAGAACTGGTATCCTGGTGATAAGAATGGAAAAGGCGGAATTTACAACTTCGTCACCAAGCGAGGAATTTGTGCTGGAGATCATTCCAAAATATCTTGGACTCAAGTCGAGACTGGTTCTGCTGTGACTTGGAAGTATCCTTCTTGTATTCTGAAAGGAGATTATTCAGTAGGTGAGTTTTACTCAGTCGCGGTGACCAACAACTATCAACAAGCTGATACCGGAACTAAAATGATCCATATCGGAAAAGGAACTAGATCTAGAATTGTATCTAAAGGTGTGTCCGCTGGACATTCTCAGAATAGCTATCGTGGACAAGTCAAAGTGATGAAACGTGCGGAAGGTGCTCGTAATTTTTCACAATGTGATTCGCTGCTTATGGGCAACGAATGTGGCGCACATACTTTCCCTTACATCGATATCGAAAACAAATCTGCACTGGTCGAGCATGAAGCTACCACTTCTAAGATCGGTGAAGATCAAATATTCTACTGTAACCAAAGAGGTATAGATCCTGAGACTGCTGTGGCACTAATTGTTAATGGCTACTGCAAAGAAGTACTCAATCAATTGCCTATGGAATTTGCCGTAGAGGCACAAAAACTATTGGCACTGACGCTGGAAGGAAGCGTGGGATAAATATGTTTAAAGTGTAATGTTAAAAGTTTAAAGTTATGGCGACTATTGAAAGTTTTGAGGAGTTGAAATGCTGGCAGGAAGCACGAGCTTATTGTCAAAGTATTTTTACGTCTTTACTTTCAAATATGGAAATCAAAGACTTTGCACTTAAAGATCAAATCAATAGAGCATCTGGATCAATAATGGATAATATAGCCGAAGGATTTGGAAGAGGTGGTAATAAGGAATTTAAGCAATTTTTGAGTATTGCAAAGGCTTCTTGTACAGAAACGAAATCTCAACTTTATAGGGCTAGTGATAGATCATATCTTACTAAACAACAATTTGAAGACTTGTCAAGTCAAAGCACTGTTATTCAGAAAATGATTAGCGGATTAATAAAATATATAAATAATTCAGAGTACAAAGGTTCAAAATTCATGGAAGATCCTGCACCATATGGAGATCTCGCTTAGGTGGTTTCAACCTTGAACTTTAAACATTAAACATAGAATATAGAACATGCTAAGCATAAAGAATTTACAAGCATCAATAGAAGATAAGCAAATACTCAAAGGGATCAACTTAGAAGTAAAGCCAGGAGAAGTTCACGCCATTATGGGACCTAATGGTTCAGGTAAGAGTACTTTGGCCTCCGTGTTAGCTGGTAGAGAAGATTATACTGTCACTGAAGGAGAAGTGAATTTCATGGGCAATGACCTATTGGATATGGATCCAGAAATAAGAGCTAGAGAAGGTATCTTCTTGGCCTTCCAGTACCCAATCGAGATTCCTGGAGTAAGTACTACCAACTTCCTTAAAACTGCCGTGAATCAAGTCAGAGAGCATAGGGGCCTTGAAAAACTCGATGCCGTTTCTTTTCTCAAGGTGATGAAAGAAAAAATGAAGATGGTGGAAATCGATCAGGCACTTTTGAGTAGATCATTGAACGAAGGGTTCTCAGGTGGAGAAAAGAAGAGAAATGAGATCTTCCAAATGGCAATGCTTGAACCTAAACTAGCCATACTCGATGAGACCGATTCTGGTTTGGATATCGATGCACTCAAGATCGTTGCCAATGGTGTCAACTTGCTGAAAAATAAAGACAATGCAACCATAGTCGTGACGCATTACCAAAGATTATTGGATTATATCGTTCCTGATTTTGTACATGTATTGTACAAAGGTCGCATCGTCAAGTCTGGGACCAAAGAACTGGCGTTAGAGCTTGAAGAAAAAGGTTACGATTGGATCAAGGAAGAAGTTGATGCAGCTGTTTAAGCTAGACCGAATAAGAAAGCTATGAGCAATAACATCAATCAGACATTGATCAATAAATTCGAGGAATTCGAAGCAAGCTTGAATGGAGCATCTACATCTGCGGTACATGATATTCGCAAGTTGGGAATCAAAGCATTTGATCAGATAGGTCTCCCCTCTCTCAAGCATGAAGAATACAAATTTACCAACCTTAGCAAAGTTCTAGAGAAGAAATTTGACTGGATAGCTCCACATCATGAAAGTACTCAGATCACTCTTGAGACATTAGCGGATTTTGAAATACCCAATCTCGATGCTTACCGAATTGTATTCATAAATGGTGAATATGCTGAGGAGTTATCTGATCATCAAAATGTAAAATTCACTATATCCGAGCTTCAAAATGTAGCTGAAGCAGACACAGATATTTTCGAGAAACACTTTGGCAAGCATGCAACATATGAAGATGATGCCTTTGCCGCCTTGAACACCGCATTTGTAAAGAATGGTACCTTCATCAAGGTTGATAAGAATGTGGTTGTTGATAAGCCAATAGCCATTTATAACCTATCGGATGCTTCGGCAGGTGAAAGTGTAAACTACCCACGTAACCTCATATTAGCTGATCAAAGCTCACAAGTGAGCATTATCGAGCTTTTTGGTACAATTGGCAATCACAATAGTCTGGTCAATACCGTCACAGAGATTGTATTGGGAGAGAATGCCATCGTTGATTATTACAAAATCGGTAATGATGCTGAAAACGCCTATCACGTAGGGATGACTCAGGTCTATCAACCCAACAATAGTACATTCACTGCGAATACAATTGCATTTGGTGGTGGAATCATCCGCAACAACTTGCAGATTAAAATAGACGGTGAAGGCTGTACTGCCAATATGAATGGTCTGTATTTATTGAATGGTAAGTCTCATGTCGACAACCATACGGTAGTTGATCACATCAGGCCCAATTCTGAGAGTAACGAATTGTATAAAGGCATTTTGGATGATAGCTCAAAGGGTGTATTCAACGGAAAGGTATTTGTGAGAAAAGAAGCTCAGAAAACGAATGCCTTCCAATCAAATAAGAATATTCTCCTGACAGACGATGCTGTCATCAACACTAAACCTCAACTAGAGATCTGGGCAGATGATGTCAAATGTTCACATGGATGTACTACAGGTCAACTGGACTTGGATGCTATGTTCTATCTACAAGCTAGAGGGATTGACAAGGACAAGGCAAAGGCCATGTTGCTTTATGCATTCGCAATTGACGTATTAGACAATGTCAAAATAGAAGCATTGAAAGATCACTTAGATCAGATCATTGCCAAAAGATTCAATCAAGAATTCTAATAAATATCAGCAGCAGATGAGGTCAATTACGGTAAAGATATGGATGAAATAAGGGCACAATTCCCAGTATTAGATCAACAGGTCAATGGAAAGCCGTTGGTCTATTTTGATAATGCTGCAACGAATCAAAAGCCACAGCGCGTCATTGATGCGATTTCTGAATATTATCAAGGCTACAATGCCAATATTCATAGAGGAATTCATACCCTGGCCGAAAAGGCAACCAAGGCATTTGAAGATACAAGAAGTAAACTTCAGCAGTTCATCAATGCCAATGAGTCAGAGGAGATCATCTTCACCAAAGGAACTACAGAAAGTATAAACCTCGTAGCCAATACTTACGGCAGAGCCTTCATCAAGGAAGGAGATGAAATCATCATCTCGACCATGGAGCATCACTCCAACATCGTTCCATGGCAAATGCTCTGTGAAGAGAAGGGTGCAATCTTGAAAGTAATCCCCGTCAATGATGCTGGAGACATCATCTTTGACGAATACGTGAAGTTGCTTTCTGACAGGACTAAAATGGTTTCCATTGTCTATGCTTCTAATAGCCTAGGGACAATCAATCCAGTAAAAGATATTATCACTGAAGCTCATAAATTTGGAGCAAAGGTGATGTTGGATGGTGCCCAAGCGACTGCCCATCTTCACATTGATGTTCAAGAGCTTGATTGCGATTTCTACGCACTATCTGCGCATAAAATGTATGGTCCAACTGGTGTGGGTGCTTTGTATGGCAAACGAGATTTACTTGAAGCCATGCCTCCTTATCAAGGTGGCGGAGAGATGATCAAGGACGTTTCATTTGAAAAAACTACTTACAACGACATTCCTTATAAGTTTGAAGCAGGCACACCTAATATTGGAGATGTGGTTGCTTTTGGAAAGGCGATTGATTTCATCAATGAAATCGGTAAAGACGAAATAGAGAGCTATGAGCATGAGCTCCTCTTCTATGCTACCTTGAGACTCAAGGAAATTGATGGCCTGCAGATTGTTGGAAATGCCAATGAAAAAGTAAGCGTGGTTTCATTTATCATAGATGGAATTCACCCCTTTGATATTGGTCAAATGATGGACGCCAGAGGTGTAGCGGTCAGGACAGGTCATCACTGTACGCAGCCACTCATGGCGCGATATGGAATCGAGGGAACTGTTCGTGCTTCTTTTGCGATCTACAATACCAAGGATGAAATTGACATTATGGTAGTGGGGTTATCCAAAATCGTAAAGATGATGAAGGTATCATGAGTATGATCAACGACATACAAGATGAAATCATAGAGGAATTTGCATTGCTTGATGGAGACATGGAGATGTGCAATTTCTATCTAATGGAATTGGGACAAAAACTCCCTGAGATATCTGAAGAAATGAAAACTAAAGATCATATCGTCAAAGGCTGCCAATCGAAAGTATGGCTAGTTCCAAGCCTAGAGGGTGATCGTGTCAAGTTTGGGGCTGATAGTAATACAGCAATCACCAAAGGCTTGGTGAGTTTGCTTGTGCGAGTATTATCAAATCAAGCTCCTCAAGACATTATTGCTGCCGATCTTTATTTTGTAGAGAAAATAGGGATGAACAGATTCATTGGCACACAGCGCTCAAATGGATTTGGATCAATGATAAAACAGATGAAACTTTATGCCTTGGCATATCAATCTAAACTAAATCAAGTTTAAAAAATGGTTGAAGAAAAGAAAGACCTGAAGACAGAAGTAACTCGTGCCATCAAGATGGTGTATGATCCTGAAATTCCAGTAGATGTATATGAACTGGGATTGATCTACGAAGTCACCTTGATGCCACTCAATAAAATATATGTATTGATGACTTTGACCTCGCCTTCCTGCCCTGCTGCTGAAGTGATCCCTGATGAGATCAAGCAACGTATCAGCGAAGTGGATGGTGTTGATGAAGTAGAAATTGAAGTAACATTCGATCCGCCATACTCTCAAGATATGATGTCTGAAGCGGCAAAGCTTGAATTAGGCTTCATGTAGGGCAACAGTTGACGAGTTAATCAGTTGAAAGTTGATTAGTTTTAAACTGAGTAACTGAGTAACTGAATAACTATCAACTGAATAACCGTTAACAATAAACTGAATAACTGACAACTATAAAACTTAAAAAATATGTATCCAGAAGAAATGGTAGCCCCAATGAGGCAAGACTTGAAATCTGTAGGATTCAATGAATTCAAAACAGCAGATGATGTAGAGAATCACTTAGCTGATCACAAAGGAACTTCCTTGATCGTAGTGAACTCAGTATGTGGATGTGCAGCAGGAGCTGCAAGACCAGGTATCAAATGGGCTGTGCAGAATAGTGGTAAAAAACCAGATGTATTGGCAACGGTATTCGCAGGCGTAGACAAAGATGCAGTAGATGCAGTAAGAGCGAGCACATTGCCTTACCCTCCATCGTCTCCATCAATCGCCTTGTTCAAAGATGGTGAGTTGGTACACTTTGTAGAGCGTCACCACATCGAAGGTAGAAATGCTGAAATGATCGGAAATCACTTAGTAGAAGTATTCGGAGAATTCTGTTAGTCTATCCAAATAATCTTTATTGTAACAGCCAACTCGCATGAGTTGGCTTTTTTTTATTAATATTCGGTTACAAACTATTGTTTCACGTATTAATTCAAAACACAACAATAATTTAAACAACAATCACATGAAAAAGATCTTATTTTACACATTAGCCGCATGTAGTGTGGTGATGTATTCTTGTAGCGATGATGAAGGAGGTGAAAAAGCTAACGAAGAGTTGACCGTTGCTGAGGCCAAAGTGGCCATGCAGCAAACTAGTAGCGATGCCACAACTGATATCGTCAACATGACAAAAACAGAAGGTATCGAAGGGTTGAGAAATTTCTTTGACCTTATCGGTGACACTGATCCATTCGGTGGCCGAAAAGATGTAAGCCATGAAGAATACAGAGGCTTCATTAAAAAACAAACAAGACTATTTCGAGAACTATTTGCGATCAATAAGTCTATTAATGGAAAAGGAGAAGGTGATGATTTCAACTTTAATGAAAACAAAGGAATATATAATTGGGACTCCCAATTAGAGAAATTTGTGAAATCGCAGGAAGAATCAAACATAATAAAGCTCAACTTCCCAACTGAAGGTTCTCAAACGAACAATGCATCACTATCAATGACCGAGTATATGGAGATCATCATACTTGATGGTGATTATGAAGAGTATTACCCTACAAGACTTGCTGCTAACTTGACTATCGATGATATGCTGGTGATCGATGTTGATGCAACAGTAAGTTATAATGATTACGGTGATCCTGTAAGTGGCGATTTGAGTGTAGAACTCGTACCATACACTTTCAGTTTGGTATTCGATGATACTCAAAGTACAACAGCTTCCTTGGTTGCTAGCATTTCAGAAAATAATACCGCCATTGTTGGGGTAGACATTGTCATCACATTTGATTCTGCCGAAAAGGAAGAAGTCAACAGTATAGCTGGCAATGTTGTCTATGGAGACATGAGGATCGAAGGGGATATTACCATTCCTGAAGATGAAAGTGAAGATGAAGATCTAAATGACTTCGTCAACCTTGAATTATTTCAAGACGGTTCTAAACTAGGAGATATCATATTCAAAATGGAAACGAATATAGATGGTGACACTGATGACATCCCGTATGTCCAGTATAGTGATGGTACGACTGATAGACTCGAAGATATATTCGAAAACACTGTGATGGAAGTTGAAGACTTTCTTGATGACCTAGATGAATGGGGCTGATAAGTTTTGTGAAATATTAATGAAAAAAGCCAACTCGCATGAGTTGGCTTTTTTCATTTCTAATTGATACGCTACAGCATATCAATAATTATAGGAGTTGTTTATATTGGCACCATATGCTTTCACCCAATGTTAAGTTAAGGAAAACAGACCTTACAGGTTTACTTTATTTGCCTTTCTATTGGCTTCCAGCATTCATAGTTCCAATAGTTTTCTTCACTCACTTTGTGAGTATTAGGAGACTAATTAAAAGTGGTAGTCTGTAATATTTACTTTACTCTAAATAATTGAATCTTGTAATCTAATAGTTGGGGCATGCCAAGCACATCTTATTAATGGCATACAATTTGAAATGAACTGTTAAACTTTAAAAAAAAAATATTATGAAGAAAATTACGAATTTCAAAAACCCATTATTGATTTTATCGCTTTGCCTGGCCCTATTCGTATCGTGTAGTGATGATGAGTCAGAAACTTTATTAGTAGAAAGTGAAAGAATTATTGGGACTTGGACGATTAAAGAATCAGTAGTTCTTGGCATCACTATACCAGGAGATGACTCTAGCCTAACCTTCAGCGCCTGTAGCACAACTTGTAATGGCGTTGATTATGAAGCTACAAATGAAACTTCAGGAACTTTCACCTATGAGTTTAAGAATGAGTTTAAGACCTTGAGTATCGATGATGACGATTCAGATCTTGGAGGATCTTATACAGGTGATTGGTCAGTAAGTAAGTTCACAAATAACTCACTTACGCTCAGCACACAATCAATTCTAGGAGAAGTAAGCTTTACGTTTACTAAGTAATAATTCTCAGAAAACAAAAGAGCCTCAGTTATTCATATGACTGAGGCTCTTTTGTTTTACAATAAATACTCAACCCTTCTTACCAAGCATCAACAACTCACTAGCCACTACTTCAGTGACATAGCGCTTGTTCCCATCTTTGTCTTCATAATTGCGATTCACTAACCTACCCTCTAATGCCACTTCATTGCCTTTCGTTAAATGGTTTTCTACAATCTCAGCAGTCTTACCCCATGCGATGACGTTGTGCCATTGTGTGTCTTCTACTTTCTCACCTTGTGCATTTTTATAAGACTCATTCGTGGCGATGGAGAATTTAGCCAACTTCTTACCCGAGTCGAGATTGATTACTTCTGGGTTTGCGCCTAGGTTCCCGATCAACTGTACTTTGTTTTTTAGCGTGTTCATAATGTTTGATTTTAAGTGAAGTTCCGAACTATTCAGAACCGATGACACAAAGGAAACACAGAACTTTTGCATGATTCGGTTCATAATTGCTTACTTTCGTTTATTATCGCTTACAAATGTTTGTTGTCGTTTGTAAGCGATTTGTGACTTTTAAACATTCGTTAACTACAACTAATAAAAGGCCAGAATTAGAATGTTCGTAGATGGATATATTGACGAGAACTCGAAAAATCAAAGCAAGCAATCAATTAAACTAACCCTAACCCTTGATTCGTGTCCTCACGAACCAATATAATGGATCTTCTTCAAAAATAACCTGAGAGAATAATGACGAAGGAATACTACAAAACAGACAAATCGGTAGAAGAGTACATCAAAGCAGCAGAAGGTTTTGACGGGGCCGAGCATATTGGTCAACTAAAAACTTATCTTCCTTCTGGTTCGACACTACTGGAGATCGGTACAGGTCCTGGCTCTGATTGGGAAATTCTCCATACTGACTATGACGTCACGGGATCTGACTTCTCTAAGCAGTTCTTAGAACGACTTGACGAGAAATTCCCCTCTGGCGAGTTCTTAGAATTGGATGCCGCTACCCTACTGACTCAGCAGAAGTTCGATGGGATATATTCTAATAAAGTATTGCATCATCTGAACGATGAAGAAATGCAATCTTCCATCTACAGACAACATGATATTCTCAATCCTGACGGGGTGATTTGTCATTCATTCTGGGAAGGTCAAGGTTCAGAGATCTTCAAAGGAATGTTTGTAAAATATCATACAATGGATTCATTAAAAGGACTATTCGAAACTCGATTTGAGATTCTCCTGATGGAATACTACAATGAATTTGAGGATGATGATTCGATATTATTAATCGCTAGGAAAAAATAAAACAAGATCTATGAATAAGCAATGCATAGAATGTGGTGAAGATTTTCAAGGAAGAGTAGATAAGAAATTCTGCTCAGACTATTGCCGAAATAGCCATAACAATAAAATAAACAAAGACGGTACAAATCTGATCCGAAATGTCAATAATCGATTGCGCAAGAACTGGCGCATCCTCGAACAGCTCAATCCTGAGGATAAGTGCAAAGTCACAAAAAGTAAACTGGTTAATGCAGGGTTTGACTTCAATCACTTTACGAGTATTTATACTACCAAAGCTGGAACAATCTACTACTTCTGCTACGATCAAGGGTATCTTCCTTTAGATGGGGACTTTTATGCGCTGGTGAAACGGAATTGAAAAGTTAAAAAATTCCGATATAGATTAATTTTGAAAAAAACGTGATGCTCTTGTTATCATAATAGGAAAGTGATAACCAGAATATTAGAAGAATAATCTTAGAGATTATTTCTTATGAAAAAGTACTAGAATAAGTACTCCTTTAGATTGAATTCCTATATTAGAATTGTAATCACATAGATTTAAATTAAGGCGCTATTCAACGCTCATATTAATGGAGAGATTTTTCACACCTTTGGTAACAGTAATTGCATCTATCATCATTTCGGTAGTTATGTATCTAGCTATTTCTGTGGTATATGAAATTGAGGATTTCATGATCGGGCTTATTTTATCAATAATAATTCCAACTGCCGTTTCTCTACCTATTTCAGTTGTGATGCTCAATTATTTAAATAAAATAAAAGAGCAAAAAGCACAGTTGGAAAAGCTCAACGCCATGAATAAGAAATTATTCTCGTTGATATCTCATGACATAAGAAGTCCAGTTTTATCTCTCAAAGGCATGGTGGACATGGTAACATCTGGTCATTTGAATGTAGATGAAAGTAAGACCCATTTCGAGAAACTTTCAACCAAAATAAATAGTGTTTTACAGTTTCTCAATGACTTACTGGAATGGTCTAAAATGCAAACTGAAAATAAACCTCCAGAGTACAGTTTGATAAATTGTGAAGAAGTGATAAAGTCAACATTCGAATTGTTAGATGAAATTAGCCATGCGAAAAGCATACAACTTAAGATTGGGGATTTGAATAACACAATCTATGCAGACAAAGATAGTTATGCTTTTGTGTTGAGAAACATATATCATAATGCAATTAAATTCAGTCATGAACACGGTGAAATTGAAGTTTATACAGAACTAATCGGTAAGGATGTCTATACTGTGATCAAAGATTCAGGTTCGGGAATCTCCGAAGATCATATTGATGAAATTCTGGATGAAGGCAAATGGTTTACACAGAAGGGCACATCAGATGAGTTGGGTTCAGGATTTGGGATAAGCAATTGTATTAATTATTTGAATAAAAATAATGGTAAGCTATTAATCGAAAGTGAGCTCAATCATGGAGCTAAAATTTCAATCGTTTTGCCAAACACACACTCTAGTAGTCATTCGGTCAGCACTCATGGATAGAGTATCTCTTTCCATCAATTATCCAAAGTGATCCAGTAGGATTGGTTATTCAGTTTGACTTTACACTCAATTATTAACTGAATAACTATCATCTGAGTAACTGGTTTAATGAATTGATTATTAACTTCGCAGTACCTAACATTCTAACATTAATAGTGACAAAAGACATCATCATCATAGGTGGCGGAATCGTAGGATTGGCCACCGCACTGCACATCAAACAAGCCAACCCATCTCTCAAAGTTTTGGTGATCGAAAAAGAAGATAAGATCGCCAAACACCAAACCGGCAACAATAGTGGTGTGATTCACTCAGGGTTGTACTACAAACCCGGCAGCCTCAAAGCGACCAACTGCATCAGTGGCTATCACAAAATGATTGCCTTCTGCGATCAACACAGCATCTCTTACGACCTTTGTGGCAAAATCGTAGTTGCGTCCAGCGAGGAAGAGATTGTATTGATGAACCATTTAATTGAAAGAGGTAAGCACAATGGACTTGAAGGCATGAAAGTCCTCAATCAAGAACAACTTAAAGAATATGAGCCGCATGTCACGGGCGTTGCAGGGATTCATGTTCCGCAAACGGGCATAGTGAACTATATCAAGGTATCTGAAAAATACGCTGAGCTTATCCAAGAAGCTGAAGGTGAAATACTGCTGAACACCAAAGTCAAAGACATCACAAATAACGGTACAATTAGCACTGTCATTACCAACAATGGCAATCATGAAGGCAAGTTGGTCATTAACTGTGCTGGATTGTATTCTGACAAAGTTGCCAAGTTGACACAGGAGAAGCTCAATGTCAAAATAATACCTTTCCGTGGAGAATATTATAAGCTCACGAAAGAGAAAGAGTACTTGGTCAAGAACTTGATATACCCTGTTCCTGATCCTAATTTTCCATTTTTAGGCGTACACTTCACGCGTATGGCACGTGGAGGGGTTGAGGCTGGGCCAAATGCAGTATTAGCTTTCCAGCGGGAAGGTTACAATAAATCAGACATCAACATTGGTGAATTGGCAGAGTCGCTCGCTTGGCCAGGGTTCCAGAAAGTGGCAATGAAGTATTGGAAGACTGGAATGGGAGAAATGTATCGCTCGTTCTCAAAAGCTGCATTCACTAAAGCTTTGCAAAAGCTCATTCCAGAAATACAGGAAAGTGATCTCACCACAGGTGGGGCTGGTGTGAGAGCGCAAGCTTGTGACCGAAATGGAGGACTGATTGATGACTTCTTGATCGTTGAAGATGAAAGAACCATCAATGTCCTAAATGCACCTTCACCGGCTGCAACCTCTTCATTAGCGATTGGTGAGACTGTTGGTAAAATGGCAGTGAGTAGAGTTAGTGTTTAGTGTTTGGTAAATGGGCTCGACAGTCTCAAATTAACTATGGACGATCAACTGTTAACTGCAACAAGACAAATATCGACTATCGACTAAAAAAACTATGGACTATCGACTATCTAGCCAAGAACTGAGTCGCTACAATCGCCATCTTGTACTGCCAGAGATTGGTGTCAAAGGACAAGGAAAACTTAAAGAATCCAGTGCTCTCATCATAGGAGCTGGTGGTTTGGGTTGTCCAGTGCTACAATACTTGACAGCTGCTGGTCTAGGACACATAGGAATAGTGGATCATGATGTGGTGGATGTTTCCAACTTGCAAAGACAAATTCTTTACAATACACAAGATATTGGTCGATCAAAAGCTTTCACTGCACAAACGCATTTACAGAAGTTCAATCCCCACGTGAGGATCACACCTTATGATCTGGCTATAACAACTAATAATGCACTAGAACTTCTAGTAGATTATGATATCGTTGTAGATTGCTCAGACAACTTCCCGACTCGTTATTTGGTGAATGATGCTTGTGTGCTCTTAAACAAACCACTGGTTTATGGAGCAATTTATAAATTCGAAGGCCAAGTTACAGTATTCAATGCTCCCTTGGGTGAGTCAAGAACCGGTAATTACAGAGACCTCTACCCTACTCCACCCACCAAAGAAATCGCCCCTAACTGCAATGATGCAGGAGTAGTTGGCGTATTACCAGGAGTGATAGGCACATTGCAAGCCAATGAAGTCATCAAATTGATCTGCAATATCGGTGAACCACTCATCAATAAACTTTTTGTGTTTGATCTACTGAGCATGATGACCCAAACAATCAAATTTTCTACCTCAAATAAGCCGATCACCGAGCTGATCAACTATGATAAATTTTGTAATATTGACCAGACAATAAAATCGAATACCATGAAAGAAGTAAGCGTACAAGAACTTAAGGACATGTTGGATCAAAAGGAAGATCTCCAATTGATCGATGTGAGAGAACCGCACGAGGTTGAAATAGTTGAAATGGGCGGAGAACTCATCCCAATGGGTGAAGTAATGGACAACGTGGATAAAATTAGTAAGGATAAAAAGGTGATTGTGCACTGCAGAAGTGGAGCTCGTAGTGGCAACGTCATCCAAGCATTGGAACAGGAACATGGCTATGACAACTTATACAATCTTAAAGGTGGCATACTAGCTTGGGCCGATGAGATTGACACATCTTTGTCAAAATATTAGTAATGGCAGAAATCAAAAAAATCCTCATTGCTAACCGTGGGGAGATAGCCATGCGGGTGATCAGAACCGCTAAGGAAATGGGAATCCAAACTGTCGCCATCTTTAGTGAGGCAGATCGAAATGCTTTGCATGTGAGATATGCCGATCAAGCGATATGTGTAGGACCACCTCCTTCAGCTCAATCATACCTGCTTGGTGGTAAGATTATTGAAATCTGCAAAGACCTAAATGTAGATGCTATTCACCCTGGATATGGTTTTCTCTCTGAGAATGCTGACTTCTGTCGTAAGGTGCATGATGCTGGATTGATCTTTATTGGTCCTTCTCCTGAAGCAATCGAGGTAATGGGAAGTAAGCTTGCCGCCAAGGCAGCCGTATCTCATTATGACATACCAATGGTTCCGGGAACTGACGAAGCTATCACTGATATTGAGGCCGCCAAAGATATCTCTCTTACAATAGGTTACCCAATCCTGATCAAAGCAAGTGCTGGTGGTGGCGGTAAAGGAATGCGTATTGTTCAGAATCCAGAAGAGTTCGAAGAGCAAATGGAACGCGCGATAAGCGAAGCCGAATCGTCTTTTGGTGATGGATCAGTATTCATAGAGAAATTTATCACCTCTCCAAAGCATATTGAATTTCAAGTGATTGGTGATCAACATGGAAATATCGTACACCTGTTCGATAGAGAATGCTCTATCCAACGCAGGCATCAAAAAGTAATTGAAGAAGCGCCCTCTCCTACATTGACACAAGAGCTCAGAGAAAAGATGGGAAAGGCTGCTGTTATGGTGGCCAAAGCTTGTAATTACTATGGTGCAGGAACAGTGGAATTTATCATGGATGAAAACAGAGATTTTTTCTTCCTCGAAATGAACACTAGACTGCAAGTAGAGCATCCTGTCACAGAAGAGATCACAGGCGTTGACTTAGTGAAAGAGCAAATTAGAATAGCAGAAGGAAAGGCATTGAGCTTTAAGCAAGAAGACCTAAGTATCAATGGACATTCGATTGAGTGTAGAGTATATGCCGAAGATCCTGCCAATAACTTCTTACCAGATATAGGGAGACTTGAGACTTATGTCAGACCTCAAGGTACTGGCATCAGAGTAGATGATGGGTTTGAAGAAGGAATGGATATTCCGATATATTACGATCCCATGATTGCCAAATTGGTGACCAAAGCAGACAATAGGCAAGCAGCTATTGATCGAATGGTACGCGCAATAGATGAGTACAAAATTATAGGTTTGGAAACGACAATGCCATTCTGTAAATATGTTCTTCAGCATGAACTTTTTATTGATGGGACATTCGACACCAATTTTGTAGCCAATCATTTCACTCCTGATAATCTCAAAAGTAATCCTAGTAAAGAAATGGAGCAAATAGCCGCATTGCTGGCAGTGAAAGTTGTAGGTAGTCAAAAACCTGCGCAATCAACTACTGCCGCCTCTCAGTCCAACATCAGCAAGTGGAAATCTAGAAGATTCTAAAATGGCTGAAATACTTCCTATCAAAGCTTGGAGATTCAATGTTGAGCTGGCAGATCAGATCGAAGATTTGGTGTCACCGTTGTTTGATGTTGTCTCGGACAAACAGAGAAAACGGTTGTATGAAAACCAGTATAATAGCATCCACCTATCTGTACCATTGGGTGATCAAGCCGCTGACTTTGCCTCCAAAAGATTGGAACAATGGAAGAATCAGGGCGTCATAGAACAAGACTTGATACCTGGAATCTATGTCTATTACCAATATTTCACCTTGGCGGGAAGTCATCATGAGTATTGTCGAAAAGGCTTTATTTGCAATATCAAGGCTTATGATTGGGATGAGGAAGTTATCCTGAGGCATGAAAACACGATGCCTCATTCTGTCAATGATCGTATAGCACTATTGGAAAAAACAAAGCTCAATGTAAGCCCAACACATGGACTTTACTCAGATCCCAGTATGTCCTTAGAGCAGTATATGGATGAAGCCATTACTTCTCCCATTTATCAAACTGAAGATTACCAAGGAGTAAGAGATGTCCTCGCAGTGATTCATGATCTCGATGTGATCAAGAAGTTCGTGAATAAAGTGAAAGATCAGCAAATCATACTTGCGGATGGCCATCATCGTTATGAAGGTTCATTGTCATATCGAAAGTCTAGAAAAGCCGAGAATCCAAATCACACTGGACTTGAGCCATACAATTATCATATGATGTATTTGACCAATATACATGCTGATGACTTGAGGGTATTGCCAACACATCGTGTGATATCTGGGCTACCTGATTTTGATGAAGAACAAATGATGAAGGCCTTTGGAGAATACTTTATAATCAAAGATATCGAGGAGGCTCATATGGTCAATGAGATCATTCTTGGAAAGCAATGGGCATTTGGCATCCTGCTAAAGGACAAGACCTACAAACTTAGACTCAAACCAGATGTACATGAATCTATGTCATGGAACTTTCCTGATGTGGTCAAAAATCTTGATCTCACCGTCATGCACTATTTCATAATTGAAAAGGTTTTGGGCATAAAAGGACAAGAACAACGCAGCTCACCATTCATTACGTTTGATAGGAGCTTCTCTGATTGTCTGTCAAAAGTGATCAAAGAAGAAATTCAGATGGCCATCATCACCAATGACATCTCAATGGAAGAGATCAAACAAGTCTGTGACACAGGCTATACCATGCCACAGAAATCAACCTATTTCTACCCTAAGGTGATTTGCGGGTATCTATTTAGCTCTATCGATGAAAAAGAATTCCACTCGCCAATACATACTAGCCTCTAAAAGTCCCAGAAGACAACAATTGCTTGCTGAGGCTGGCTATGAGTTTGAGGTCAGAACTAAGTCTGTTGAAGAAAACTACCGTAGCAATCTTCATTACAGCGAAGTTCCTGGATACTTAGCCACAAAAAAAGCGAAGGCTATATTCCCAGAAATAGATCAGGAGATTATTATAGCCTCTGACACTATTGTGGTGTGTGAAGAAGAGATTTTGGGCAAACCCAAAGACTATCAAGATGCTGTTCGGATGCTCAATATACTTTCTGGAAAAGAACACCATGTGATCACAGGAGTTTGCTTGATGGATAAGAAAAAAGAGGTTATTTTTTCAGATACTACTTCAGTAAGGTTCAAAGCATTGACAAGTGAAGAAATCAACTATTACATCAATGAGTTTCAGCCCTACGACAAAGCTGGAGGCTATGGGATTCAAGAATGGATCGGGATGATCGGAATAAATGAAATTCGTGGCTCTTATTTCACAGTGATGGGATTGCCTATTCAAAGACTCTATGAGGAGCTAAATAAATTCTAAAAAAAAGAAAGCAGCAGTCCCTACCAAGGACTGCCGCATCTCAACCACAACTACTACTACTTTTATTGAGCAGGTAATAACACTGCGTCAATTGCATGTATAACACCGTTAGTTGCATTAATGTTTAAGCTAGTAACTATTAGACCAGCATCATCTACAGTTAGATTGGACAAGTCAATTGAAACGTTCTGACCAAGAGCCGTTGGCAACTCATTGTTCTCATCTATAGCACCCGCTAAATCTTTATCGTATGCTCTAGCTGGAACTACGTGATACTTCAACACGTTGACTAATGTACCTATTGGAATATCTCCAAGCGCTGACCATTCTTCATTGCTATCTAGTAATGCTTGAAATGCTGCATTAGTCGGTGCGAAAACTGTAAATGGACCATCTCCTTGTAGAACTGTTACCAAATTCTCATCTCCTTCAGTTGTAGTGCGAGTTAGAGCAGCCACTAGCGATGTGAACTCTGGGTCTGCACCAATAGCGATGTCAACCAAATCTCCAGCCGGTGGCATCAATACATTATCGATCACATGTACTACACCTGTACCAGATTCGATATCTACTGCGGTGATTTCAGTGTTTCCGTTGATGAAATTACCTGCATCTACTAAAGAAAAGAAAATGTCATTTTCATTTAATGTAGTTGCACTTGCTGGGATACCAGTACTCAAGACTTTTGCACCAACAACGTGATAAGTCAATACTGAAGCCAATGTCTCTCCACTCAAAGCACTTACATCTACACCTGCGGCAGAGAAAGCATCGTTGGTAGGTGCAAAAATTGTAAGTGCGTCAGCATTCAATAGTGTACCAACAACATCTGCCTTGACAGCTGCTTCTATTAATGTTGTAAAGTTTACACTGAAATAAGCTGGCTCCAACACTGTGTTAACGAATTGTAAAATGTCAGCAGGTACCAAAACACCATCGATTGTATGTATTACACCGTTTGATGCTTCTACGTCAAATGGCTCAATTACACTTGCTCCGTTCACTTTGATACCACCATCAGTGGTTAACTCAATACTATTTCCACTCAAAAGAGTTGGAACAGTTGTATCAGTGACATCTCCTGATAACACACTTCCTGAAACAACATGATAAAGTAAAATGTCCGTTAATACTGGAACAGGAATATCATCGATAGACGATTGTCCAATAGTTTCCAATAAACCTGCAAATTGAGCATCTGTAGGAGCAAATACCGTAAAAGGTCCAGCTGCTTGAAGATCATCAATAAGATCAGCTCTCTCTAGAGCTGCAGCGAGTGCATTAAAACCATTAGCCTGAGCTAATTGAATGATGTTTCTAGTTTCAACATCCTGTTGCACTGGATCATCATCACCACATGAAATGATAGTGGCTGCCGTGATTAATAGGAATAGCGATCGGTTAAGTAAATTTTTCATTTATGTTAAATTTTTGATTCGCTTTGAGAACCGATAATTATCAATAATGTTTAATCTTTTTATATTTTTATTAAACATTAATTCATAACTCACTATTTTACAATGACTTACGAATAAATACTATTTTAAGAAAAGTTATGTTAGTCTTTGAACATGCGATTCATCTTAATCTGGCGAAAAAGTGAAACTGTTCTTGAATTGGGAATACCGTACACATCAATATACTCTTGAATCGCATCAAATACTCGTGCGGAAGAATTTCCATCAGTATATGGATGATATTGATCGATTATACTTTGTCTTTGCTCCTTATAGTTATCATTTGTAAGCACTTGGTCATAGGACTGGCTCAACTCAGAAGCATTTTCAATATTGATCCAACTCCTTAGAGGTGACTTTGTTCTGAAAGTAATTACTGGTTTATTCAATAGGATAAATTCATAAACAACAGATGACGTATCGCTAATAAGAACATCAGCCAACACTAGAAGTTTCAGAATATTCCTATCCTTTGATAGCACGATATTATTGCACTGGTAAGCCAATTTATTATACTTCTCTACACATGCTTTATCCATCAAGTCATGGAATTTAACTAATACAAGCGTATCCTTGCGCTCCTCTAATTTCACAATTTCATTTTGTAAATATTTCGCAGAAGCCAAAGAAGGTGAAAATGTGGGTGCGTACAGAAGGATGTGCTTTACATTATGTTTTTTCAAGAGCTCTGCCTTCTCTTGAGCAAAACGCTCCCCTCCCGATTCGAAAAGTGGGTCTAACTTGCTCCAACCGGTTTCAATGACGTGAAAGTTCATGTGCTTATCCCTCAACTCATGAAACCTCTCTGTAAAATTAGGGCCTTGTGTAAGGTAAAGATCAAAGTAATTCCTTATTCTAAAATGTCCTTTTTTCTCTCCCGCAAATCCATGAAATATTTGAGTTTTGACTCCTCTTAGAAAATGTGGAACTTCATTACCAGGTACCAATATGACATCAGACTGGAATTTGAGCACTTGCTCAATTGAGGTTGTATATGGCTCATCATTGAATGGGAATACTTTTTCCAAATTCTGGGGTAAGTACCACAACATTCTCAAATTTCTACGTACAGCTTCTTCCGCTAATGGTTTCAGAATACCAAAAGCGTAAGGGTTCTTACAAAAGAATACAACCTTCATTTGCATCATTTCCTTAATCAAGCATTAAATGTTGTCAAAAATTTTATTGGCCTGATCCAAGTCTTCTTGGAAATCAACCTCCATACAATCATACTTTGATATATCCACTGCCTTTACCTTGATATTATCTTTGAGAATAGTCTCTTCTATTCCTTTTTCAAAATAGTCATTAGCTTCACAAGACTCTAGCCTTTTTACCAATGACGGGATATCCTGTTTAGCGAAAAAGTTAATCCCAACAGCTTCACCTAAACCATTTTCAACTTCTTTTGATATTTCTTTAATAAACCCTGAGTCATTCAATGTGTACTTCACCTCCTCATCCCCAACTTCCAAATTGTTGACGGACACAAATGACTGTTCTTTCATGATGAAGGATTTTAGCATATCAAATACTTTGGCATCGAATACTACATCTCCATTCATCCAAAGCACGGATTCACCTATATGCTTTTTCAATGCCTTCAATAGACTTTTTGAAGTATTAGTTCGATCAAAATTCTGATTGTAG
>Ga0316189_10001937_pt1 | contig 20439 bp, 16 predicted proteins | sample LowCovwburrow_MG_FD_204930 | JGI IMG/M metagenome (GOLD analysis project Ga0316189, IMG submission 204930) | Coastal sediment microbial communities from Maine, United States - Lowes Cove worm burrow | ecosystem: Environmental > Aquatic > Marine > Coastal > Sediment | place: USA: Maine... | reverse complement strand
TTGCGTCGTCGGCTTCGTGTTTGACCATAGGGAAAACGGCGACACCAATACCGCGTAATGCTTCTTCCAACACCGGAAACTGAGCGAACAGCACCGGATCGATTCCCGAACCGGTCTTGTAGCCGTCATAAAGTTCGTTGCGAAACGACTCGACCACATGGTCGGTGGCCACTCCCATGTGGGTGGCTCCCTCTTCGAGCATGCGCACCATGGAACGAACCACGGCCCGAGCGGCCCCAACCTCAAGCCCATCATCGTTTTGATGCGGGGGACGGGCAAAGAACTGCCGAAACAGTTCGTAAGTGCCATCTACAATGTGAACGCGCATGTGTGCCCTCCCGAGCAGTACCTACAGGGTAAAAGCCATGTCTTCCACCAATACTCCAGGCACCCGGTAACTGTTGGTTTGCCGTCCGCCATAGGTCGAGGCGTCGAGCACCGTCTCGGTGGTAGTAGTGAGGCCGAGGAGATTCGAGCCGAGCATCGAGAACGCCGTGTCATCAAACCGCATGACGTTCGCCGGAGCGACGATTTCCCCGCCCTCCACCCAGAACGTAGCGAACCGGGTCATTCCCGTGGTGCGACAAGCCGACTGGTCGGAGAAGTTGAGATACCAGAGGTTGCCCACATACAGCCCTCGGTCGAGTTGGCTCAGCACCTCATCGGCCGGCAGGTTCCCAGGGTCGACAACCAACGATTCGGGTGATTCGTGGGCCTCAGCACCGTTCGTCTCCTCGCCATACTCTTTCGCCGACCGGGGCGACACCAACGGGGTGCCATAGGCCCCACTCTCGATCATGGTCACCTCATCAGGGCGGCGAAAACCGTCCGACTGGAAGTTGGGGGCTAAACCGTCGACGGTTGTTTCGCGTATCGAAACCGCCGGATCGAGTTTGGCCCCTTCGTTCACCATGCGCAACAACGGAGACTGGGAGGTTCGCGTCGCTTTCAAGCTGAAACCGCCCATTGCCATCATGTCGAGGATGTCGATCAGGGCCGCTGGGCTCAGAAAGGAGCGGTAGTGGTCGGGTTCAAGGTCTACGGGCTTGCGTGCCAAAACCGCCAGTTGCTGGCGAGACTGATTCAGTTTCCGGGTTAGCTCCGCTTCGTCCCAGTGGGTGCCGGCATAACCGCTTTTTACCGCCTTGTCGGCTTGCAGGTATTGGCTCCAGTCGAGATTGAAGGTGGTTGCCTCATGCCAGTTGTGTTGACCCAACGAATTGGCAAACCCTCGATAGGTGGTGCCGGCGGCATAGATTCCGACCAAATCATGACCTTCGGTAGCGCTCACCGACACCAGCTGGTCCATCACGTCAGCGGCGTCAGGCAATTCAGCCTCAACCGCCCGGTGGGACGACATTTCGGGGTTGGTGCAATACAGAAGAAAGGGGTCGGCGGGTACAACAGCCACCTGTTCGCGCAGGGTTCGCACCATGCTCGCCACTTGCGGCCGATCTATCTCCGGCTGCTGCGACAGGCGCAAGGTGCCGGACGCCTGGTGGTCGCCCAAGATCAGCTTCAGGGTTACCGACCGCTGGGTCACGGTGCCCGCCTGCCGTACCTTTACCCCGTTCAGACGCACAAAATCCGAGCTTTCGCCCGTGAACGAGGCGAGGAGTACCTCTTCTCCTTCCAACTGGCTGGTGGCCCAGCCCACAAGCTCGGTGAAGTAGGTTTGCACGTCACTCATCGCTCACCGCCAAACACTTCGATGTCTCCGAACCGGCACGTCGGAGACGTGTGGCCCACCGTGATCATCTGGTTCGGCTCTCCCTTCCCACAGTTCGGCACCCCCATCACCACGGACGTGTCGGCTGTGCCGACTCCGCTAAGGCTCCGCCAGAACGTGGACGAAATACCTCGATAACCGGGGTTCCGCACGACGGCACCCAGCTCACCGTTTCTGATGAGACGACCATATTCACAACCGAACTGAAACTTGTTGCGGCTGTCATCGATCGACCAGGAGTTGTTGGTTTCCATATAGATGCCGTTTTCCACGCCCGCCACCAGTTCTTCGAAGCTGTCGTTGCCGGGTTCGACGTTGAGGTTGGCCATCCGGTCGATGGGTGGTCGGTTCCAACTGCACGCCCTCGAGTTCGCCACCCCATCCATTCCGGCCCGATCCTGAGAAATCTGCCCGCCAAGTGGGCGCTTCAGCACCCCGTTTTCGATTAGCAGCTCCCGTTTGGCGGGAGTTCCGTCATCATCGAACGCGTAACAAGCCAGTTCCCCGTCGAGGGTTGGGTCGAACGAGACATTTAGCAGCTCCGACCCGTACTGATAGGTGCCAAACATGTCGGGGGTGACAAAGCTGGTGCCGGCGTAGTTGCGTTCGTCACCGAGGATTCGGTCGAGCTCCAGCGGGTGCCCAATCGACTCATGAATTTGGAGCACCATCTGATCGGGAGCGAGCACAATATCCATCGTCCCGCCCGGAGTGTTGGGAGCAGCCAAGAGTTCGAGGGCTTCGCTCGCCAGCCGGTCGGGGGCATCGCTGAACCCAAACCGCTCCAGCACCTCCACCCCTCCTTGACCCCCGTAGCTGAAACCGCCCAACGTACGGGTTTGCACCAGACCGGCGGCCGCCGCCGTGGCCCGCATGGTGGGGAAGGTGTTACTCCAGCACTGCTCGATCCGTGAGCCGTTGGTGCTGAGGATCAATTGTGATGAATCGGTAATCGTGACTCCGGCTTCCCAGTCAACGATTCGATCATCGGCAGCCAACCGCTTTGAGGCCCCCATCAACAGATCTACTCGGCTGGCCATATCGAGCGACGACCAGGGAATCACGACTGGACCGCTGTATGCCCCGGCAGCAACGCCGAACGGAGCGGCCGGCAACACTGCCGTATCGGCAGTGGCGGTTGCCCATCGGCGGGCGGCGGCCAGGGCCGAGGACAGCCCAGCGGGCGACAGTTCAGAGGTGGCCCCATAACCAGAACCCCCTCCTTCCCAGACTGTCACCATAACCCCGGCGTCGATTCCGTTCTCGATTGGCTCGAGCACATTAGATCGCACCGACAACACCTGAGACTCGTCGCTTCGAAAACGCACGGTGGCGTACTCGACACTTTCGGGCAAGGATTCGAGGAGTGACACCAACTCGGGTTCGATCGCGGCCATCGCCGACGAGCCCGCGGATGCAGGCATTTCGCTCACGGTCATGATAGAAGCCTAGCCGACACTGGCGGCTGAGGCCCCGACTCCCTATTGGGGAGCGAGTGTTGGCCAGCGTTGGCCATGCCCAGTAGCGGATTCCATCGCCTTCGCTGCCCGCAGGACCGCGATCTCCTGGTAGTGGGGGCCAATAATCTGGGCCCCGACCGGCAGCCCACTTTGCGTGAACCCAGCGGGCAGGGAAAGTGCTGGGGTGCCAGCCACGGTGATGAGATAATTGGATTTCATCCACTCGATGTAATGTTCCATCGGCTGCCCGTCGACTTCAGTGGGATATTCCTGGTCGATCGGGAACGGTGAAACTTGGGTTACGGGAGCGATAAGAAGATCGTAGGTGGTGAAGAAATTCGCTGCGTTCCGCCAAGCTGCGCTGGCTCGGGCATAACCGTCGGCGACGTCCTGGCTAGAAAGGGCCAGTCCCCGTTCAATCTCGCCTTGAACCGTGGCCTTGATCTCATCCATGTGAGGCAGTAGGCCAGCCGTTTCGGGGCGCGTCGCGAACAGGAACGCTCGCAAGGCGATGAAAGCTTCGTCGGCGCCGCTCAGATCAGGCTCGGCGTATTCAATCGACCAGTCCAATTCAGATTCGACCTGAGCCACAAACGATGCCAGGGTCGATGCCACATCCGATTCCACCGGTAAACCGCCCAGGGTTGGGCTGAACGCCACCCGCAAGGGCCGATCCGGCGGGGTAAGCGTCGACGGATAATCGACGCTGCGGCTGAGAGGGTCTCGGGTATCGGGCTGGCCGATCACTGACAGCAGGAGATGGAGGTCGTCGACGTTGCGAGCCATCGGGCCATCGATACCCATTGTGTTCCAGGGATTCCCGGGGCTCACATTCGGCACCAGCCGCGGCGAGGTGCGAAACCCCACCACATTGTTCCAAGCCGCCGGGTTTCGCAGAGAACCCCCGGCATCACTGCCATCGGCCAGAGCCAGCATCCCGGTGCGTAACCCCACTGCGGCTCCGCCCGAAGAACCCCCCGCTGATCGATCAACATCGAAAGGATTTACCGTCGTTCCATAGACAGAATTAAAGGTATGGGAACCAGCTCCTAGTTCCGGCACATTGGTCTTTCCTATTGCTACCGCCCCGGCGGCTTGCATACGCTCCACCAGCAGCGAATCGGAGGCCGCCTTTTTCCCGGCCAGAAACGAAAGACCAAAGGTGGTGGGAAAATCCTTGGTGCTGGTGAGATCCTTGTGGGCAGTGACCAAACCAGCGAGAGGCCCGACCGCATCGCCAGCTACCAGAGCGGCATCAACCGCCTGGGCCCGCCGAAGAGCCACGGATTCGTCGATACCCACGATGGCATTCACCACCGGATTAACCGCCTCTACCCTCGCCAAGTGGGCTTCCAACAGCTCGACGGCCGATACCTCTTTATTCGTTAACATCGATCGCTGTTGAATAGCGGGGAGTTCTACCAAGGCTTCGTCCATACGCCATATGTAGCCGACATCAGACCCGCACGCCAATAAGAGGCATTGTGACCGCCACGTAACAATGAGGCTACATACGCCATAACGCCGACTGAATCCAATTATCATCGGCTGACGGCCTTTTTGGTCGATCCCAGACCATTCGGTCGTAAATCTTACTGTCCTTACCTTGAGGAGAGGGAGCAATATGAAACAATCCAAAATCGTGAAGCTTTTGGCGCTGCTCGCAGCCCTAGGGCTTCTCGCCGCCGCTTGCGGCAGCGAAGAAGTAGCAGGAGAAGGCGACGGTGTACTCACCTTCGGCGGCCTCCTACCAGAAACCGGCAACCTGGCCTTCCTCGGCCCGCCCGAATTCGCGGCTGTTGAAGCCGCTGTCAATGACATCAACGAAGCTGGTGGCGTGCTCGGCAACGACATCGTTTGGCACCCCGGCGACTCCGGCGACAATGGCGACGTAGCGAACGCTACCGTTGACCGCTTGCTCGCCGAAGACGTCGACGCCTTCATCGGCGCCGCCTCTTCCGGCGTATCGCTGACCGTGATCGACAAGATCACCCAGGCTGGCGTAATCCAGTTCTCACCGGCCAACACCTCACCGGCCTTCACTGACTACGACGACAATGGTCTGTACTTCCGTACCGCCCCGTCGGACGTCGTGCAGGGTGCAGCCTTGGCTGACATCGTCTTGAATGACGGCGTTGAGACCGTGGCCTACCTCGTCTTGAACGATTCGTATGGCACCGGCCTGTTGGAATTCAGCAAGGGCCCATACGAAGCTGGCGGCGGCACCGTCGTTACTGAGCTGATCTATGACCCCAAGGCTGAGAACTTCGACGCTGAAATCGCTGAAGTAGTAGCCGCTGATCCCGATGGCATCATCATCATCGGTTTCGACGAAACCTCTCAGATCCTGGCTGGCTTGATCGAACAGGGCATGGGCCCTCAAGACAAGATGATCTATGGCACCGACGGCAATATGGGTAACGCCCTCGCCGCCGCCTTCGACGACCCAAGCGCAGTTGCTGGTATGAAGGGCACCCTCCCCGGTGTCGACGTAGCCGGCGAACTCGCTGACTTCCGTGCCCAACTCGACGCAGTAGACCCTGAACTCCAGGACTACTCCTACGCTGCTGAGTCCTACGACGCTGTGGTACTGGTCGCCTTGGGCGCCATCGCCGCTAACTCCGACGATCCCACCCTGATCGCCGAAGAGCTCGTTGGCCTCACCAAGGACGGCGAGAAGTGCACCGACTTCGCATCTTGCAAGGCTCTGCTTGAAGACGGCACCGACATCGACTTCGACGGCCGTTCCGGCCCGCTGGAGTTCATCGATGCTGGCGAACCTTCTGAAGCTTCGATCCTCACCCTCGAGTTCGACGCCAACGGCGAGCTTCAGGTAATCGGCTCGGTCTTCGGTTCACTGAACTAACCCATCACCCGTTCTTTACTGAACAGTGAATAAAAGCCCGGGGCATTTGCCCCGGGCTTTTTCGCGCCCAATCAGGGTTCTCCGCCTCGTGCTTCGTGCCTCGTGCACCCAAGGTGCACGAGGTGGGAGAGTAACGGCATGACATTGGCGAGATTAGACGCCGAGAGTGGCATCACAGCTCCGACGCGGCGACGAGAAATGTAGACGCCACGCGACAGAACCGCCGCACGATGGCAGCGGTTCTGAACAGTTACTGGGGCGCAATAGGCAGCAGCCTAGCGGCCGTTCGGCCACCGGGCGGCCGTTCGGCCGCCTTGCTGAATTGATTCTGCCTATTCGTCTTCGGCGTGGGTCTTCACCAGGGTGCCAAGGTAAAGCTCGATAACCTTGGGGTCAGTGAGCAGATCTTGGCCACTGCCGGTGTAGGCGTTGCTGCCCTGGTCGAGGACGTAACCGCGATCAGCGATCTGCAGACAACGACTCGCGTTCTGTTCGACCATGATGATCGAAACACCGGCGGCGTTGATGCGCTTCGAGCGCACGAATACCTCATCCTGCAGGAGCGGCGACAAGCCCGCTGAGGGCTCGTCGAGCAGCAGCACTGAGGGATCCATCATCAGAGCACGGCCCATGGCCAGCATCTGGCGTTCACCGCCGGAGAGGGAACCCGCTTTCTGGTCGCGCCGCTCCGCCAGACGAGGGAACATCTCACCGATCACGTCGAAACGCTCAGCGAACATCTCTGGCTTCAGGTACACGCCCATCTGGAGGTTCTCCGCGATGGTCAAGGAAGGGAAGACATTGTTGTTTTGCGGCACATAGCCGATGCCTTGACCTACCAAACGGTTGGCCTTCATCCCGGTGATTTCTTTACCTTGATAGAGAACCTCACCAGAACGGATATCGACCAAACCGAACATCGCCTTCAACAACGTCGATTTGCCGGCGCCGTTGGGGCCAACAATGCCCACCAACTCGCCTTTGCGAAGTTCAAGGTCACACCCCGTGAGAATGTCGACCCCGGGAACGTAACCGGCCACCAGGTTCTTGGCTTCGAGCAGCATCTCGTCACTCATGGTTACTCTTCCTCCCAGTTCAACGGGGCATCATGATGAGTACCCAGGTATGCGCTTACCACAGCCTCATTCTCACCGATCGATGCCGGTGGCCCCTCGGCAATGATCCGCCCTTCGGCCATTACCACGACCCAGTCGCTGATCTCTTGCACCATGTCCATGTCGTGTTCCACAAACAGGACAGTCATGCCGTCGTCTCGCAAGGACACCACATGGTCGAGCAGCGATTGTTTTAGGGCAGGGTTCACACCCGCCATCGGCTCATCGAGCATGATCAGTTCTGGCTGGACCATAAGGGCCCGAGCCATTTCCAGAAGTTTACGTTGGCCACCAGAGAGTGTGCCCGCGAACTCTTCTCGCATATGGTCGAGCTTGAACCGCTTAAGGAGTTCATCGGCCCGGGCTTCAACCTCTAGTTCTTGTGCTCGCCACATCGGCGGCACCAAAGCCCGCCACATCGTTTCGCCCGCCTGGCCTACGGCGCCCAGCTTCATATTGTCGATCACCGTCATTTTCGACAGGGCTTTCGTGAGCTGGAAGGTGCGCACCATACCCAAATTGGCCACTCGGTGAGCGGGCGTTCGGGTGAGGTCATGGTCATTGAACTTCTTTACCCCTTCGTCGGGGGTGTCGAAGTTGGTGACAAGATTAAAGAACGTGGTTTTTCCGGCACCGTTCGGACCGATGAGGGCGGTGATCACCCCACGCTGAACCTCAAGGTGCTCCACATCTACTGCGGTGAGGCCACCGAAACGGCGAACCATACCGTCGACGCTGAGCACCGTATCCGGCTTTTTCACGCCCGGTTCCCAGGCAACCTCAGCTAGTTGGGCCCGAGCCGCTTCTGCGCCCGAGGTATCGTTGGTCGGTTTGGTGTCAGAGTTAGCGGTCATCTAATGCCATTTCGTCTCGGTTGCCAAACATCCCTTGTGGGCGGAAGGCGGCCAGCAGCAATAGGGCGATGCCGATCAGCATGAACCGCACCTGACCCACCTGGGGACCCTCCATCAATGAGTTCGGGATAATCTCTTCTGCCACCATTTCTCGCAAGAAGGTGTCAGTAAAGGAAAGCACACCCCAGAGGATCATCGAGCCAATCACCGGGCCGAACACTCGAGCGGCTCCACCCAGAATGAGCGCTACCCACGCCAAGAACGTTACGTCAGTAATGAAGTTATCAGGCTGAGCGCTTTGGGTGCCGATCGCTCGCATCATGCCGCCAGCAGCACCGATGACGCCACCCAGGATCAAGGCTTGCATCTTGAACCAGTATGCGTTTTTGCCCAGACTGCGGGCAGCGTCTTCATCCTCACGGATGGCTCGCAACACCCGGCCCCATGGGCTGCGCATCAGCAGATAGACCAGGAACACGGCGATGGCCACCACGACCCACCCCACGATGACCACCCAGAATTGGTTGCCCAAGAAGTTGAGTGGCCCGATACCGTATCGCACACGAGGGTTGAACGGGCTGAATTCGTAGAAGCGGTCGGCGTATTGGCCGAGACCGTCCGATGACCCGGTGAGCCAGTCCCATCGAGGCGACCGGACGAACAACCGGAAAATCTCGGCGGCCGCAATCGTGACGATGGCGAGATAGTCGGCCCGCAGCCGAAGGGTCGGCACACCAAGAATAAGTGCCATGACGATCGGGAATACGACGATGCCCATGAACACGCCGAGCCAGAACGAGCCGCCGAAGGTGACGACCGTGATGGCAAGCCCGTAGGCGCCAGCGGCCATAAATAGCGCCTGACCAAAGTTCAACAGGCCGGTGTAGCCGAAGTGAACATTCAAGCCAATGGCAGCCAAGGCAAAGTAGATCGCTTGTTCTCCGAAGAATCCTCGAAGAGTGTTTTGGAAAATTGCTATCCAGTCCATCAGCCCACACGCTCCGCTTTTCCGAGAAGGCCCTGAGGCCGGAAGAGAAGAATCAGGATCAACACGGCGAGTGCTCCCACATTCTTCATGTCACTTGGCACCACCAGGGTTGAATATTGGATGAAGAGTCCAACCAACACACTGCCGAGCAAGGCCCCGTAGGCTGTACCGAGACCGCCCAACGTGACCCCGGCGAACATCAGAAGCAGGATCCGGAAGCCCATTTCCCAACTGACATCTTCAGTGAGAGCGAAGAGCACGCCGCCGAATCCGGCCAGTGCGGAGCCAGCCACCCACACATAACGAATCACGCCCTCGACATCGATACCCGATGACTCGGCGAGATCTTTATTATCGGCGACCGCCCGCATGGCTTTGCCCACCCTGGTCATACGCAGAAGGGTCGCTACCCCCACCAGGGTCACCAGAGAGATGACGATGATGACGATGTCCTTGGGTGCGAGCGTAAAGAGGCCGAAGTCAACCACCGTTTGGAGCTGGTATTCGCGGTAGGGCAGCCCTCGACCACCGAAGAGGAACAGCAGAGAATAACGGAAGAAGATCGAGAACCCGATCGACACCACGAGCATCGAAATAAGGCTCGATCCTCGGTTCCGAAGGCGCTTCCACACGAACTCGTTGTACAACCCTCCAGTTAACGCAGAGAGCAACACCGTAAGGATCGTGGCCAGGATCAGAGTCATCTGGAAGCCGAAGATGCCCGTGACATTGAGCAGGAAGGCGATCATGGCGCCGTAGGTCACCATCTCACCGTGGGCGAAGTTCACCAGGCCGGTTGTGCCGAAGATCAGTGAGAGCCCAATAGCTGTCATCCCGATAATGAGGCCGAGTTTGATACCGTCGACGCCCAATTGGATGAGGCTGACACCTTCGGCGGCGGCCGATGCCAGGTCGCCGATGGGATACAGTACCGAGTTCTTTCGCCCTACGTTGGCCGCTATCTCCCGACGAGCCTCTGCACCCTCGCGCAAGGTGGCGCCGTCTGGCAGTGTCGACTCATCGAGTTCGACAATAAAGTCACCACCATCGGGGAGCACCACCACCCATTCGCCGTTGGCGTCGGTAGCGACTTCGTCGACAACCGCCCCACTCGCATCGGTGACAGTAAGTTTCACCCCCTCGAAGAACTCGTCGGCGCCATCAGCGCCGGTTCCTCGGCTGCGGATCGTGCCGCTTAACGTTGTTTCGTCGTCTTGTGCCGCCACCGGAGACACTGGCAAGAAGAAAAGCATTGCCAGTAACCCCAACAGTGATGCACCTAGGAGTCTTTTTACCATTCCGGCAGACACGGTAGGGGCCAAGCAGTCAGTGTGCAAGGTATCACACTGTTTCTACATCAACACGTTACAGAATAACGGTAAGTGACACGAAGTAAACGCACCAATTCGCGCTCTTACGCGTCTTCCCGCATCAGGCGGCGGTAGAGATCTTCGTACAACCCGCCCTCGGCCATCAAGGCCTGATGCTGGCCGGTCTGCACCATCTGGCCCTGGTCGAGTACAAGGATCTGATCGGCCTCTGTGATCGTAGAAAGCCGGTGTGCGATCACGATCGCAGTTCGACCAGCCAGGGCTTTGGCCAACGCCTCTTGTACGAGCGCTTCGTTCTCGGAGTCGAGATGGCTGGTTGCTTCGTCGAGGATTACGATGGCGGGGTCTTTAAGCAGCATTCGGGCGATCGAGAGGCGTTGTTTTTCTCCGCCCGACATCCGATACCCGCGTTCACCCACGATGGTGTCGAAGCCCGAGGGAAGGGCGTCAATAGTCCCCAGGATCTGAGCAGCTTGACATACCTCGCGGAGTTCAGCATCCGTTGCTTCCGGTTTGGCGTAACGCAGATTGTCGGCGATCGATTCATGGAACAGGTGTGGGTCCTGCACCACCACCCCAATCGAGGATCGCAGCGACTCTTGTTTGAGGTCGCGCACATCAACGCCATCTACAAGCACGGCGCCCTCCCGCACATCGTAGAGGCGCGGCACAAGCGAAGTAATTGTGGTCTTGCCGGCCCCTGATGGGCCGACAATGGCCGCCAACTGCCCGGGCTCAATGGTGAAGTTCAGGTTTCGGAGGATAGGAGCAGCGGCCGCCTCGGCCTCAGCGGCATCAGAACTCGATGGAGTTTCGAGGGCGGGCACAATCAGTTCGTCAGAACGTGGATACGAGAAGGTCACATCGCTGAACTCGATTCGGCCTTTCGGCGCTATCAGGTCGCGGGCCTCAGGCTTATCGACGAGCGGGCTCGGAGCATCAAGCACCTCGAACACTCGGTCGAATGAAACCAGGGCGCTCAGCACATCGATGCGAGCGTTGGTGAGCCCCGTAAGCGGGAGGTAGATACGCCCTACGAGTAGGCCCATGGCGGCCAGAGTCCCCACTGTTATCTGTCCGCTGATAGCAAACCAACCACCAACCCCGTACACCAACGCGGTTCCTACCGCCCCTAACAGGGTGATGAGCGTCATGAACCCTCGCGTAAACATGGCACTGCGTATGCCGATGTCCCGCACTCGCGCTGCTCGACTTGAGAACTGGTCGAGTTCCGCTTCCCCCCGACCGAACAGCTTCACCAGCAACGCACCCGAAACGTTGAATCGTTCGGTCATGGTGGTGTTCATTTTGGCGTTGAGTTCCATCGACTCACGGGTGATGCCCTGCTGGATCTGCCCCACCCGACGATAAGGAAATACGAAGAACGGGGTCAAGATCAGGGCCAAGAAGGTGAGTCGCCATTCGAGCACGAGCATCGCCGCCAACGTGGTAAGCAGTGTGATCACGTTGGACACCACCGTACCCAGGGTGGTGGTGAGGGCTCGTTGCGCCCCGATCACGTCGTTGTTCAGTCGATTGGTGAGGGTTCCGGTTTGGGTGCGAGTAAAAAAGGCCAACGGCAACCGCTGGACATGGTTAAACAAAGCGACCCGCAAATCAAAGATCACACCTTCGCCGATCCGCGACGACCAATACCGCTCAAAGAGCCCCACTACCCCGGAGCCAAAGGCGGCCGCCACAATGGCGGCGGCAAATATCACCAATAACTGGCGATCGTCATTGGGATAGGCCACGTCGATGATGCGCGCGAACAACAACGGAGGCACCAGCCCCAGCATCGACTGCAAGATTACCGTGGCCAAGAAGCCCACGATCGTTAACCGGTACGGACCAGCGAAGTGCCATACCCGTCGTACCGATTCGCCGTTTATGGCCACCCCCTTTACCGAATTCGCGTCACGGGGAAATAACATGTGCATCGCCATCATTAGATAGGAGCGTAGCCGCCGCTTCGGAAGCTTCGTTGGTTGACCCCACGAGAGCAGACCGCGGAGACCGGCTTCAGCTCTTCGAGGACTTGGCCGAAGCCATGAGATCCTGGCCGGCGGGCGACAAGATGGCGCCCGCTTGGCCGCCCAGAATCACCAGACCACCAACCAGATGCACCCAGGTGGCGGCCTCCGACAAGAAAACCCATGCCATCCCCCCGGAGACCACCGGCCCAGCCAACCGCATCAGAGGAGGGATGTTCGCTGGCATGTACCGGAGGGGTGCGGTCATCACCACGTGCCCGAGGGCCCCCGGTACGATCGCCATCGCCAATGCTCGCCACCGGTCCGTGGTTGACACCGCGAATACGTCTTCGCCCGTGATGAGCAAAACATATAGGGTCACCCAGAACGCCGCCGCCGCCATCACCCCGCCAAGGAAAGCCACCACCGAAATCTCGGCTCGGGCCCACTTCGAAATCAAGAAAAACCCGGAGAACATGGCGGTAGAGGCCAAAGCCATCGCCATGCCCCAAAAGTCGCCCCCCGAGCGGCTCGAACTGCCGAGCACCACGAACGCGGCGCCAGCAATAGCCACCAACGACCACAAACGAAAGGTTCGACCAGGGCGCTCGCCGAAAATGGGCACCGCAATCACCGCCACCACTAAGGGCGACATGGTACTCATCAGGGTGGCGTCAGCCACACTGGTGCGTTTGACCGCAGTGAAAAACAGCACCTGGTTGAAAGCGAAGGTGCTGCCAGCGACAAAGGCCCATGTCCATCCCTTGCGGCTGTTGATCTGCCCCATTCCCCGCAAGCGCTGCGCCCCGAAGGCCAACGCAAATACGCCGACCCCAAACCATAGGCGCCACAACGAAAGGAGCGGCCCGGTAGTGGCCGTGGAGCGGGCAAGCACGGGGCCGGTGCCGTAGAACACGACCCCCATAGCCACCAGAAGAAACCGAAAGCGGGCAATAAGCCCTTCGGTTGCGGTGTCTGGGTTCATGGACGCTACGGTTCGACGATCGGAAAACCTGAGACAAACGTTTCGAGATTGCCAAACACGGTGAGCAAGGCGTTAGCGTCGCCGTCGATACTGATGGCCCCGTTCGTTACCTCATCAACCATCGACGTCGACCCTTGCAGAATTTGATCAAGAGTGCGGCGAGTCATGGTTACCGTGGCATCGGGAGATGGGTGGTGGCGAGCCGATGAGTAGTGCAGCACTTGGTTCTCGATGCCCAGCAGCCATTTGGCTGGCTGGCCTCCAACCCCACTCGCGGCGTCAGCCACGCTCACTGCCTCGGCGGTGTCGTCAAGGTCGGTGAATGTCCAATTGATGTTGACGACCACCCCTTCGAGTTTCTCCGCTTGCAGCCGCACGCCAAGGAGGTCGAACACCTGATCCATAGTGAGGGCGCTCATCAGATCACGGCGACGGATGTCACGAGGGGGTGGCGGCCCGTTGCGCAGCTCCTGAGCCCCAGTGAGATAAGCGTTGCGGAAGGTGGACGACTCCGTCTGGTACCCCAGCTGTTCGAGGGCAGCTGCTTGCAGTTGCCGACCTTCGGTGTTGTCGGGGTCGGCAAACACGAGGTGGTTAACCACCTCAGCCACCCACCGATAGTCACCGTTGGCGAATGCCGCACGAGCGTTGGCCAACAATGCCTCCGCCCCGCCGGCAAGCTCGACGTACCGTTTGCCAGCCTCAGTCGGAGGGTGGGGGTTGAGTCGAGCGGGATTGCCGTCGTACCAGCTCAGATACCGCTGGTAGACAGCCTTTACGTTATGGACCAGCGCCCCGTAGTAGCCCCGCGTGTGGCTTTCCGCCTGAAACTCGGCCGGCAACTCGATGTCTTCGGCGATCTCGAGCGGCGTCCAACCCCGATTGGCGCGACGCATGGTTTGGTCGTGAATATAACGGTAAACGTCTCGCTGTTGCCGCAGGAACCGGTCGACATCGGCCTGCCCCCAGCGAGGCCAGTGATGACTGGCAAACATCAACTCTGTTTGTTCACCGAAAAGGTCACGGGCCTCGTGAATATACTTCGACCAGCTCAACGAGTCACGAACCTGGGCCCCGCGGATCGGGACCAGGTTATGCATATTGTGCGAACAATTTTCGGCCATACACAGCCATCCGCCGCCGGGGAAGAAAAAGTTCATCTCCGCTGGGGCTTCCGCTTCAGGCGTGTTTTGAAACACGATACGGACGCCGTCCACATCGAGTTCTTGCCCCGTGTGCGAAATGCTCTCGGTGGGGGCAATCAGACCAGAGGGGGCGGTGGGGATTGCTTGGCCAAGCCCCGAGTCCACGTGACCACGAGGCCCAGGCGGTAACAGTGGACCAAACTGGTAGGCGGCCCGGCGCGCCATCGCCATTCCTGCGGTGACGTTTTCGCTCACCGCTTCGCGGAGGAACCCTTCAGGAGCGATAATTCGTACGTCTCCATTGTCTACCTGCTCCCGGGTCACGACCCCGCCAGCACCACCGAAATGATCGGCGTGGCTGTGGGTGTAGATCACGGCCACTACCGGGCGAGCCCCGAGAGTGGCGTTAGCAAGTTCCAAGCAAGCAGCGGCGGTCGCTTCGGTCGTAAGCGGATCGATGATGATCCAACCGGTTTTGCCCTGGATAAACGAGATGTTCGAAATATCGTAGCCTCGGGCTTGCCATAGCCCGTCGGCCACCTCGTACAACCCATGATTCGAGTTCAGCCGGGCCTGACGCCACAAGCTGGGATTTACGGTGTCAGGGGCGTCTACTTGCTCACGAATGAAGTCGTAGCGGTGGATATCCCACGCCGTGCCATAGGAGTGTTCGATGGTACCGGTGGGATGAGTGGCGATCAATCCGCGGGCCGCTCGCTCAAAGTCTTTTTCGTCGAGCGCCAGTTGAGCCAAGACCGCTCGATTGGCGGCCAAGGTGTGCTCGGTGGGGTCAAGCGGTTCGGAAGATACGTAGGTGGGGGTGGGGTCTTGGTTGCTGATCATTTCACGCTACCACTTCACCTTCAGAGGGAGAAATAGAACAGCTTAAGGAAGGCCACATCCTCATTCTTTCCCCCAAATCCGAGGAGTGGAAGGTAATGGAACTGCCTATGGTTACCTAACGGAATCACAAACCCGTGGAGAAGTGTGCACATGAGTGAGACGCAAACAACAGCGACTACGGCCTACAACCTGGTAATCGTAGGAGGCACGGCGGGGGCGGTATCGGTGGCCATCTCCTCCCAACGGTCCAATCTCGGCCTGGTACGGATCGTCACGGCCGACAACTCCCTAGCGTTTCCTGCCATGGTCGGGCAAGAACAGCTCGATGTCGGATACGGCGAGGCGGTCACCAAAATCGATTGCCAGGGATCTGATTTGGTGGTCACCACCACCAAACGGACCTACACCACCCAGGCGGTAATGATCGCCGAACGCCCCGAGTTGTCCAACTGGGAATCGACCATCCCATTACCCGACGATCGCACCCACATCCATGTGGGCGAGGCACCCCTACTGGTAGAAGACCTCGACGTGCTCGTGGTGGGCGCGTCCGACCACGCCGTTGAGATTGCCGCCGAGTTATCCGACCGTGGCGGTCGCGTCGTTGTTGCTGCGGGTGGCATGGACTTAACCCGCCTCTCCCCGGCAGCCGAACATATGGTGAAACAACTCGAACGTGAACGTCGGGTCACCATGTTGTATCGATCCGTACCTGATGCGGTCGGGCTCGTGAACGGCCACCCGATGGCATTCTTCAACGACCGCCGCACGCCCGACCTGCAGTTCGACGAGATTGTATTCGCCCCCCACCGAGACACGCTCCCCCCTGAGGCTCTGGGATTGACATCCGAGGCTCTTACTTCTGGGCGGGTGTGGTTTCAGGGGTACACCGAAGAAGAAGGCAAGCAGATCTCGCCCGGTTGGCGGATCGGGGCAGACATCGCTCGATCGTGTTTCCCCGAGGTTCATGTTCCGGAACCGAAACCGGCCAACGTCAAGCTTCAGCAGCTTCCCACGGCCATCGATGAACTTCGCGATGAACATTACAACGCCACGATCACCAAGTTTGAACCCACCCACTCAGATCTCTGGGTCCTGCGGGTCAAACCCGACCAGCGGGAGGCCGCTCACCTGCCGGGCCAATACGCTTCGTTAGGCCTCGGCTTTTGGGAACCCCGAATAGATGATGCCGTGGATCCGGGACTCGACGATCGGTGGGACAAACTCATCCGGCGGTCCTATTCGATTTCATCGCGCATGTTTGACCATCACGGCTATTTGGCTGACGATACTGATGGGAGCGAACTCGAATTTTATATCGTGTTGGTCCACCCGTCTGAAGACAATGTGCCCGCGCTCACTCCTCGGCTGGCGTTAAAACGCCCCAACGACCGAATCTATTTGGGTCCGAAAGTAGCCGGGCGGTACACCCTCAATCATGTGACCGACCCCACAACCACGGTGGTGTTCCTCTCCACCGGCACCGGAGAAGCTCCTCATAATGCCATGGTGGTGGAACTGCTCCGCAAAGGCCACACCGGCCCAATTGTCTCGGCCGTTTCGGTACGCCAATGGAGCGACCTTGGGTACCTCGACAAACACCGCCAGCTGGAAGAGCGGTTCCCCAACTACCACTACCTGCCGATGCCTACCCGTGAGGCTGATGTACCAAAACAATACATACAAGACGTCATCGCCAATAATGAGTTCGCGTCGAAATTCGGCGTAGAACTCGACCCGGCCACTACCCATGTGTTCCTTTGTGGCAATCCGGCCATGATCGGGCTGCCCGAGGAATCATCAGCTAGCAATGACGGGACGGAGGGTTCGGTCGTGTTCCCTGAAACCACCGGTGCAGTGGAACTACTCACCAACCAGGGTTTTACCCTCGATCGCCGCAAAGCACCCGGAAACATCCACTACGAAGAGTACTGGTAGACGTAGCGGGCTGATAGTCCCCATTCACCGCCCAACGCGTCGAACTCCTCAAGGCACCGACGTGGCTCCCTTCCAGATGAAGCGCTACAGTAGAGATCAGAGCCGGCATTCGCTGCCGGGATACCTGGGTTCACTCCCACACGACAATCGCAAGGAGAAGATTTCGTGATTACAGTCACCGATTCCGCAGCCAACAAAGTAAAAGAACTGCTCAACCAAGAAGGCGATGCCTCCCTAGCGTTACGGGTAGCGGTCCGCCCCGGCGGCTGTTCAGGGTTCAGCTATGAGATGTTCTTCGACTCCGAAGCCGCCGACGACGATACGCAAACCGAGTATGGCGACGTCCGAGTGATCGTCGACCCGACCAGCGCCCAACTGCTCACCGGCGCCACCCTCGACTACAAAGATGGGCTACAGCAAACCGGGTTCTCGATCGACAACCCCAATGCCCAGCGCACCTGCGGCTGCGGCCAGTCCTTCTCGTAGACAGCCCTACACAAGAACTGGGCGGCCTATGGCCGCCCAGGTAAGAAGTCTCTTTACGTGTCAAGCACTCGTTAGGTAGCGAGCATCGGTCGAGCATCGTCGATGAGTTGCCCTAATCCAGGGGCAATTGACTTGATGCGGTAGGATTTCACTTTCTGCGGCAGTTCGACGGGCATGGCTTCGGCGCAGTGATCACCGCTCAACAGAGTGCGTTCCTGCTCTAACACGAAGGCGTACCGCCCATCGGACCCATCCCCTACTGCCACCGCAGTAACCCGGAATTCAGTCGCGTCTATCTTGTACCCGTCTCCGAGTACCTGATCGGCACCGTCGAAACCAGGCGGGCCAATCAATTCGGCACCGGTTCGTTCCTTCAAGATCTGGGCACCGGCCGAGTACTGGGGATCAGGGTCGGTAAACACAATCCAACGGATGCGGTCGCCACCACACCCGCACAACACATCCAAGTGACTTTCATCACCAGGGCCAGGGTCGACAATCACTATCTCATCGATTCCAATGAGATAGGTGTTGAGCGAAGGGCCGCCGTCTCCATCGGGGCAGGCAATCCTGCGCATGAGCGGGCTTAAGGCCCGCGCAACGCCGGGGGTGATAGGGGGCGGTTGTACTGTTTCGTCAACCATCAGTATTACCTCTCCTGATTTCGGTTGGGCCGGGGAGCGGCCGGGGGGAGCGAACGAGGGTCGTCGGTGACTGCACTGGTAGAAGGCTCGTCGTCGAGCACCTCCACCCCATCCACATCGACGACACCTTTATCGCCGCCAGTGGAGTGCATCGAGGCCACCGTAAAAAAGGAGAACTTTGACCGTCCAGCCGCCGAGATTTGCGACCGAACCAGGGGGGCAACCGCCGCCTGTACCGGTGGTACAAGTAAGATCAGCGCCACGGCCGAGGAGATAAGCCCTGGGGTCAACAACATCACACCAGCCAATATGGCCACCGGGCGCCGACCAACAACCTTGTTTGGGTCGGCATGGAACGGATCATTGAGAGAGGTGGAGATATCTGAGAGCCAGTGGGTAATCTGGGACCGCAAAACCACTGCGCCCAGTATGATCGACCCCACCACAGCAAGAAGCACGACGTCAACACCAAATCTACCGCCTACCCATCGGAAGGCATAGAACTCCACCACCGCAGTGAGGAACAGCACGATTGCGACCTTGGAAAACATCCAAGATCCAGTCTAGCCGCGTTCATGCACTCGTGTGCCAGAAGCGAGGTCGAACTTTGTTGTACCGGCCCCAAACACGTGGGCAATCGCGGTATTCAGCAATAGTCTGAGCCAATAGTGGATCGACCCCCCTCTGTAGATGAACTTGCTCGAAGCCTGCCCAACTGCGATCTCCCCCACGCCGTGTTGGTGGAAGTGGCGCGCTCGGCGATAAAAGATGGCACCCATGACCGTTTTCCTGCGCTGGTAGAGCAACGCCGACTCCGCCTGCTCGGCCCAGTGATTAACGCGACCGGAGTGCTACTTCACACCAATATGGGGCGAGCCCCGCTCGCCCATCAAACTGAGGCCCAATACAGCAATCTGGAACTTGACCTCACCACCGGGCAACGAGGAAGCCGCCAGCGCGCGGTTGGAGAACTCCTCGCCACCGCCGCCGGAGCCCCGGCGGCCATGGTGGTAAACAACTGCGCTGGCGCCGTGATGCTGGCGTTGGCCGCCGTCGCCGCCGGAGGCCCCGTGGCGGTGAGCCGAGGTGAACTGGTAGAGATTGGCGGTGCATTCCGCGTACCCGACGTCATGGCCTGGTCGGGGGCGCAGCTGGTAGAAGTGGGCACCACCAACCGCACTCGCCTCAATGACTACCGAGCTGCCGTCGAGCAGCACGGGGCGGTTGCCGTACTCAAGGTGCACCAATCGAACTATCGCATCGTAGGGTTCACCGAAGAAACAACGGTCCAAGCGCTCGCGAGTCTCGATGTGCCGGTCATCGCCGATATCGGCTCGGGCTTGGTCGACGCAAGCTGCCCCTGGCTCGAAGGGAAACCACCAGTTTGGTTGGAGGGTGAACCGGCGGCACGTCAAACCCTCAAGGCTGGCGCAGATCTGATCACCTTCAGCGGAGACAAGCTCTTCGGGGGGCCACAAGCCGGGATCATTGCCGGCCGCAGCGACCTCGTACAGCGGTGCCAGCGCCATCCCCTCACTCGCGCCCTGCGGCCGGGAGGTTTGGTGCTATCGGCGCTGCAAGAAACAGCCCTGGCCTACCTCAATCGAGATGGGGCGCGGATTCCGTTTTGGCAGATGGCGAGCATCCGCCTAGCCGACCTTGAACAACGAGCCACCCAGATCCTGTCTCTGGCCACCGCTGAAGCCTCCGCCAGAGGCCTCCGACCACCAACCATGGAGCTATCAACGACTGAGGCCGTGCCGGGCGGTGGCACCCTGCCGACCGTTACCATCGAAAGCCGAGGGATCCGTTTGCTCGGCAACCATGTGGACGCCCTCCGCCAGCGCACCATTCCCATCATCGCCCGCGTGGAAGATGGAGGTACGGTGCTTGATGTGCGCACCATTACCCCCCACTCTGACGAGTATGTGGCCGCCGCTCTCGGCACCCTTGGTGACGAGGCGTCACCATGACCGTCATCGCCACCGCCGGCCACGTCGACCATGGCAAGTCGACGCTCGTGCGAGCCCTCACGGGGATCGACCCTGACCGGTGGGATGAGGAAAAGGCGCGCGGCCTCAC
>Ga0316189_10001936_pt1 | contig 20439 bp, 19 predicted proteins | sample LowCovwburrow_MG_FD_204930 | JGI IMG/M metagenome (GOLD analysis project Ga0316189, IMG submission 204930) | Coastal sediment microbial communities from Maine, United States - Lowes Cove worm burrow | ecosystem: Environmental > Aquatic > Marine > Coastal > Sediment | place: USA: Maine... | reverse complement strand
AAGTAGGATTTAGTTACGGTTTTGCATCTGGAAGAACATATACCAATCCTAACAAACCAGGGTTTTTAAATAACAAAACAAAAGCCTATAACAGTTTAAGTGTGAATTGGGCGTATTTAATAAGTCCACAAAAAATACTGTATGCTTCTGTAAACAATGTATTGGGTTTTAAAAATATTAATGGCTACCAGTATGCTAACACAGCAAATATAAATGGTGATTTTGCACGACGTACTTTACAGCCAGCGGCAGATCAATTCTTTTTTGTTGGATTCTTTTGGACCATTAGTGAAGATAAAAAGAGTAACCAATTAGATAAATTATAGCGTCTATTGGCTCTAGTTTAAAATGGTGTTGATTCAACATACGGCATGAAAAATATTTGAGCTTTCTTTTTCATTTCGCAGATTTAATATCATCATCAGTTCCAAATTTTCCGTCAGAACCAGCAGATGTAATTAAAAAACTTTTTCCATTTTGCGTTATCTTAAATTCATAAGCTCGATTCCACGCGTCTTTTTTCCAATCTTGTCTTATAGGACTATTTCCGATTAATTCATTCATTTCCGTTGGATATTGCCCGAATTTTTCATTCCAATTTTCCATTCTGTCGCTCATTTCAGATATTTCTTTTTTCGTTTTTTCTGGAAAAACAGAAACTCTTTGATAAGTAAAAAATATAATAGCACTTAAACTTCCAATGACTAAAACTGCAATTAACATTAATGCACTTGGTTGCATAAAATATTTTTGAATCGGTCTTTTAATTCCGTCTTCTTTCTCCTTTTTACTTATTCGTTTTTGATGTTTATAATCTTCACGAATTAGTCCAAATTCAGCTAAAGTCGAAAGTATTAATTCTATCATTCAGTTCGTTTCTCAAATGCGCTACAACAATGCAGTAATAATCTAGAGCCCGTCTATTTTTCAATCGCCATGTTTATATATTTTTGATCTAACGCTTTAGAATCTTTATATTTTACTCGTAATGCCTCAAGTTCTATTTTAAGTTGTTTTACTATATCGGTATAATTGGGGTCGTTATAAACATTATTCATCTCCTGAGGGTCTTTCAATCGGTCGTAAAGTTCCCACTCGTTTATATCATAATAAAAATGGACTAATTTATATGCTTTATTAACTATACCATAATGTCTTTTAACCGTGTGTTCTCCCGGATACTCGTAGTAATGATAATAAACGGCATCGCGCGTCCATTTTTCGTTTTCACCTTTTAACAACGGTATTAAGCTTTCGCCTTGCATGTCTTCAGGTGCTTTAATTAGAGCGGCTTCTAAAAAGGTTTGAGCAAAATCTAAATTTTGTACCATTTCATCGTTTGTTGTTCCAGGTTTTATTTGATTTGGCCAACGAATTAGTAAAGGCGTTTTAAAAGATTCATCATATATAAAACGTTTATCAAACCAACCATGTTCTCCAAGATAAAAACCTTGATCTGATGTATATACTACTATAGTATTTTCAGCTAAACCACTCTCATCTAAATAATCTAAAACACGACCAACATTATCGTCAACAGATGAAATACAACCCAGATAATCTTGCATATAACGTTGGTATTTCCATTGCATTTTTTCATTATCATTCAGTGTAGCCCAATTGTTTTTAAACCATGTATTGATAGAATCAATTACGGGGTCGTACAATTTTCTTTGCTCTTCATTAAACCTGTTATAGGCATGATTAAAGCCATTAATAGATGGTACTCTAGGTTCTACACCACCCATTTCTTCAATAGTTTCAGGGCTTATTTTTGAATCGTGACCATACTTCATATGAGTTAACAAGTTCATTTCTGCTGTTCTTGCCGCAGTACCTCTATTAGAGTAATCATCAAAAAGTGTTTCTGGTTCTGGGAATGTTTTTTTAGTAAACTCCTTAAACTTTTCTGGATTTGGCCACCATGGTCTGTGTGGTGCTTTATGCAAATACATCATCATAAAGGGCTTTTCCTTGTTTCGTTTTTTATCTAACCAATTAATTGTAAAATCTGTAATAATATCAGTTACATAGCCAGTAATGGTAGTATCACCTTCTTTAGTTATAAATTTTGGATTTAAGTAATTGCCTTGCCCTGGCAAAATCATAAAATCATCTACCCCTTTTGGGTTGTTACCAAAATGTAATTTTCCATACATAGCAGTTTGGTAACCTGCTTTTTGAAAAAGTTGAGGAAACGTAACCTGTGTCGTATCAAAAGGCATTATGTTATTAATTTTACCATTTATATGTGTGTGCTTTCCTGTAAGTATCGTGGCCCTAGAGGGCGCGCAAATAGAGTTTGTTACGCAGGCATTGGTAAATAACATGCCTTCGTTTGCAATTCTATCAATGTGAGGCGTATTAATTAGCTTATCTGAATACGCGCTTATAGCTTGATAGGCATGGTCATCAGACATTATAAAAAGTATATTTGGTCGCTGCGTAGTCTCTTTTTCCTTTTCAGAGCAAGAATTTAAAATTAAAAATCCAATTATAAAAAGCGTGAATGCATGATTAATTTTTAATAAACTCATACTAAAATATTTTTAAACCACTAAGGTAACAAAACCATACGAGATTTAATTATTTGCACTTTTTTTATAGTATAAATCAATGGATTAAAACTTTTAAGACACATATTACCTCACATGACAAATGTCATAGGTATTCAGTTTGATTCTTAATAATTTTAATGGTATAAAAAGTATGAGCCATGAAACCAAAAAAAAATCCAGAATTAGAAATAGGACGCAATAGTAGCCTGTACTTTGCTATAGGTTTAAATGTTATGTTGCTTTTATCTTGGCAAGCTTTAGAGTATAAAACTTACGATAAAGAAGTGGCGACTATTGATGTATTAGATATTGAAAAAGAATTCGAGGAAGAAATTCCCGTTATAAATATTAATACACCGCCTCCACCGCCTCCACCAGTTGCAATAACTGAGTCTATTGAAATAGTTGAAGATATTGCAGAGGTTGAAGAAACAGTTATTGAAAGTACCGAAACGGCATTAGACGATGCTATTGAAGAACGTGTTGTCTCTGTAAGCGATGTTGAGGTTGAAGAGGTTGAAGAAGAAGTTGAAGTGCCTTTTGCAACCATTGAGGATGTACCTGTTTTTCCTGGTTGTGAGGGCAAATCGAGAAAGGCTATGAAAGATTGTTTTCAGGAAAAAATACAAGAGCATGTCGTTAAGAATTTTAAATACCCGGAAACAGCTTTAGAATTGGGTATTCAAGGACGTGTATCTGTAATATTTCTTATAGATGCTAATGGGTTTACTACCAGAATAAGATCTAGAGGGCCTGACAAAATTTTAGAAAAAGAAGCTGAAAGAATTATTGGCTTATTACCAAAAATGACGCCCGGAAAACAGCGTGGCAAACCTGTAAAAGTAAGCTATGCTATCCCTATATTCTTTAAATATCAAGAAGGTTAAGTGGGTTTATAAATGGTTTTTATCAATGTAAAAAAAGGCAATCTAAAATTTTAGATTGCCTTTTTAATTATTATGCATAATAACTTTTTGGCTCTAGTTTAAAATGGCGTTGATGCAACACACAGCATGAAAATATTAAGTCATGAATGGGACTAAAACTCACTAATATTTTGAAAACCCTCTAGGTTTTAACATTTCATCTATAAAAAATAACAATTCGGTAAGTCGTTTTTTTAAACATTGAGTTTCTGCTTGATATTTGCTTCATCATTAAAAACTAAAAATCATGAAAACTTTAACTAAAGTTATCTTTCTAATGCTTATAAATATAACTATTGGGTTTGCACAAGAGCATAAGCAAAACAATACCGTAGTTGTGAATATTACTAATTTGGAGAGTAATAACGGAAATGTTTTTATAGCCATTTATAATTCTGAAAAAAACTTTTTAAATAAAGGTTTTAAATCATTTCAAACTAAAATTAAAAACAACAGTTGTAAAGTTGTTTTTAAAGATATTCCAAACGGAACTTATGCCATTTCTATGTTTCATGATGAAAACGAAAACAATAAAATGGACACAAATTTTATAGGCATTCCTAAAGAAGGTTATGGTTGCTCAAACAACGCTAAAGGCTTTATGGGACCGCCAAAATGGGAAGACGCTAAATTTCAAATAAATGACGAATCAATTATACAACATATTAAACTTTAAAAAACAGACTTATGAAACATTTAATTATTATTGCAACACTTTTAGTTTCAGGATTAATACCTGCTCAAACTAATTACGAAAAAGGCATGCAAAAAGCTTTTCAACTTTGGGGTAGCAACCAACCAACCGAAGCCGTAAATTTATTTGAACGTATTGCAAAAGCGGAGCCAGACAACTGGTTGCCATTATATTATGCAGCACAAATAAATATTGTGAGTAGTTTTGGAGAAAGGGATGAAGAAAAACTTTCGGTACAACTTAAAAAAGCACAAAATTTAATTAATGATGCCACGGCAATATCAAAAGATAATCCAGAAATTTTAGTACTTCAAGCACTTTTACACACCGCTTGGGTTGCCTACGATGGTGCTACTTATGGAATGACACTTTCTGGAAAAGTAGTAGAATTATACACAAAAGCAGCACTAATTGCACCAAAAAACCCTCGTGTTGTATTTAGCAAAGCAGAATGGGATATGGGAAGTGCAAGTTTTTTTGGACAAGACACAACGCCTTTTTGTAAAGATGTAGAACGCTCTATAGAACTTTTTGCTAACTTTAAGCCAGAAACAGCATTCCACCCTAATTGGGGGATAGAACGTGCTGAACAAACATTAAAATCTTGTAAAAAATAAACAGCTTCAGAACATTTAAATCTCGATTATCGAGTAACTTTAAGAACTAAATAAATATTATGTCGAAATCGATTAAAAATATCATTCTTACTTTCGTCATTGGATGCATCATTTTTGTATTAGCAAACTTTATTTCTGATGGATTTGAGTTTGATAGCATAAACCATTTTTTAATAGATTTTGCCTTCTATCAGCTGTACGCCTTTGTTTTGGGGTACACCAATATGTATTTTTTCGATTATATAGATCGCCGCCAATGGAAAAAGAAGGATACTATAAAACGTATTATTATAGGTGTTATTGGGTCTACCATAATAACCTTAATAGGGCTGTTTTTTCTAAGAGCATCTACATCTGTATTTTATCACGGTAATTCATTTGAAGTTTTTTTAGCTAACGAAAAGCTAAAACATTATCAATTTGGTTTATGGGTTACTTTAACAATTGTAGCAGTTTTTCATGTTATTTATTTTTATAATAAATATCAGCAAAACAAAATAAAAGAACAAAAGGTAATTGCAGGCACGGCAAGTGCTAAATTTGATGCTTTAAAAAATCAATTAGACCCACATTTTCTATTTAATAGTTTAAATGTGTTAACCAGTTTAATTGAAGAAAACCCAGATAATGCTCAAAAGTTTACAACATCGCTTTCTAAAGTATATCGCTATGTTTTAGAACAAAAAAATAAGGAATTAGTTACCGTCGATGAGGAATTACAATTTGCAAAAACCTACATGTCGTTATTAAAAATGCGGTTCGAAGACAGCATCATTTTCGAAATGCCAAAAAAGGCGTTAAACCCAGAAAGTAAAGTGGTGCCATTATCACTACAATTACTTTTAGAGAATGCTGTAAAGCACAATATGGTAACAGCAAGTAAACCGCTGCATATTAAAATTTATGAAGATACCGATAGCTTGGTGGTCGAAAACAATTTGCAATCTAAACAAATCGTAAAAAAGAGTAGCGGTGTAGGTTTAAGTAATATTATGCAACGCTACGATTTACTAACAAACAAAAAAGTAAATATAAATAAAGAAGCAAATAGGTTTGCGGTAGCCATACCAATGCTTACAAAACAAATATCAGTTATGAGAACACAACGATCAACACATATAGATGACAATTACGTACGTGCGCGCAACCACGTAGAAGAACTTAAAGGTTTTTATTACGGACTTATATCCTATTGCTTTGTTATTCCCTTTTTAATATTTATAAACTATAGAACGTCATGGAGTTTTCAATGGTTTTGGTTTCCAATGTTTGGTTGGGGAATAGGTTTAATCATTCATGCTTTTAAAGTATTTGTAAATAATGGGGCATTTGGAAGGCAATGGGAAGAAAGAAAATTAAAAGAATTTATGCAAGACGACGACGATAAGCGTTGGAAATAAAAAATAGAAATTATGGAAAGATTACCCGATTTAGAAAAAGATAAAAAATATTTAAGAGCACGTAAACGTGTTAACGATTTAAAAGAATTTTACAGACACCTTCTTGCCTATTGTTTGTTTATTCCGTTTTTAGTATTTATAAATTATAAAACTTATTGGGAGTTTAAGTGGTTTTGGTTCTCAGTTATTGGTTGGGGTATTGGTCTAAGCTTTCATGCATTTCGTGTTTTTGTAAACAACGATATATTAGGTAGCAAATGGGAAGCACGGAAAATTGAAGAATTAATGCGAAAAGAAGACAATAACCGCTGGGAATAAACCACCTCGACGCAAGCATCGAGTTATTAAATTCCAATAAGGATAAAATTCCAAAAAAATAAAGTATGAGGCAAGTCTCGAGGAATTGTTTTCAATAAAAAAGAAATATTATGGAACCTAAAAATAATAAATATTCAACCGATTATAAAAAAGAAGACGCTTATTTAAGAGCGCAAAAAAAGCTTAAAGAAATTAAAGGATTTTACTGGCACGCCTTCTGGTATGTTGTCGTTAACGTCTTTATAATTATCATGATAGTTTCAAATTCCAATGGCTATATTTGGCACTTAGGCACATTTTCTACGCCCCTATTTTGGGGTATTGGTTTAGGTTTTCACGCCTTAAGTGTATTTGGTAAAGACTTCTTTTTCTCTAAAAGTTGGGAAGAACGTAAAATTCAAGAATACATGGATAAAAATAAAAATCAGTGGGAGTAAGCTGTAAGATATTTTAAAAATTCTAAATTATAAAAATGAACGTAATTATTATAGAAGACGAAAAACCATCAGCAAGACGTTTACAACGGATGCTTCAAAAATTAAATTTAGAAGCAAAAACCATGTTGCATTCCGTAGAAGAATCAATAACTTGGTTTCAAAACAATGCGCATCCAGATTTAATATTTTTAGACATTCAATTAAGTGATGGCTTGTCCTTCGAAATATTTGAAACCATCGATATAAAATCTGCTATCATTTTCACCACAGCCTATGATGAGTATGCGCTTCAAGCCTTCAAACTAAACAGTATCGATTATTTATTAAAACCTATCGACGAAGACGATTTAGCAACAGCCGTAAAAAAATATCAAACCCGTACACCTCAAAAACAAGTAGTAACTTTAGATTTTAACGATATTAAAAAACTGTTAGTTAACCCCATAGACCGTGAATATAAAAAACGTTTTTCGGTAAAGGTAGGTCAGCATTTAAAACTCATTAATATTGATGATATTGAGTGTTTTTATAGCGAAAACAAAGGCACGTATTTGCATACTAGACAAGGTAGAAATTACCTTTTAGATACTACTCTTGAACATTTAGAAAACGAATTAGAGCCTCAAACGTTTTTTCGAATAAACCGTAAATTTTTTGTAAATATTAATGCCATAAAAGATATGGTAAGCTATACCAACTCGCGTTTGCAAATAAAGTTAAAGACCTATAACGAACAAGATGTTATTGTAGCCCGCGAACGTGTTAAGAATTTTAAAGAGTGGTTGGAGTAATTTTTTGCCTTTTTGTATCTGTTTAGTTGCGTGATTAATCACCTAATTTATTTGTTATATACGCAAACTAGGAGCTGGTTTTTATTCTTTTTCATAAGGAAATTCCGCTATATCAAGTAATTCATATTTCCATTCATTTCGTTCGTTATTCCATCGTTTGATATGACTTTTTAATTGTGTAATTTGTAACTCTCATTCAGTTTTTAGGACTCCGTAAGATAAATACTTTAGGATTAAAACAAGCTAACAAAGTAATACATCTCTCTGCCATTGCTTATAATTTAAAGAAATATCTAAAATTTACTTCTAAAACAGTGCTATATATTTGCCTTGTTATGGTTTTATTGGTCTTGTGCAACGGTTACCGGTGTTGTATGCCGTTTTTTATCAATCAAAATTTATTCGATTACTTATATCGTTTATATTTTTTCTATGATTTTCTTTTTCAATTCTTTCCCTTTCAGCCTGTTGTTGTTTTCGTAAATTGATTTGTTCTATCTGCTGGTTAGCAACTTCCACAGCTAATTTAAGAGTGTCTTTATGATACTTTTCAACTTCTTCGATTGTTGTTCCGCCTAAAATTACTTGATTTCCATAAGCAGAAGCTATTCCGGGTCTGTGCATTGTAGAAAAACTTGGCGGATGATTCCACGCATTTACAAAGAATTCTCTCCATTCATAGCTTGGTGTTCGATTTAGCTCAAATGGTATTTTATATAATCCACTTCCACGAGTTCCGTCGTTTCTTGGTTGTGTGATTTCGTCAATTACAATTCCCTTAATTTTAATGGGTTCATCTTTTGAAACAGATTGAACATTTGTTTCTTGAACTTTTAATTCAGTAGTTTTTCTCGTTGTTGATACTCCAAGTTTCGGTGCAGTTTCTCTATTATTTAACAATGTAGTAGTTAAATCAGAATAGTTATTCTCATAATGCGCTTCATTTGACAAGTCCACATAATATTTACCCTGAAGCCAAGATGGAATTGATGTTTCTTTAGTTCCTGATTTTAAAATCGGTATAAATTTTCGGTGATTTGAGTTTTGCAAAACTTCTGCAGTCATTATATCTCCCTCATATCCAACTCCGCCAATTCTATTTTCTGATTTGGTTTTATATTTTGGTGTGCAAATGATAAGTACGTAATCATTTTCTCTAACGGACTTTTCCATAAAATGAGGCATTTGGTCACCAGGAATTATTTCCCATTGGTCAAGCTTTGCATCAATTCCATCATTTCGTAATTCAGTTGCAAGTTCTTTTACCCATATTTTAGCTTCTTCACTTTCCCAAGCGTAAGAAATAAATGCTTTCGGATTATTCATTCAGTTCGTTTTTCAAATGGCATACAACGTACTATATAATAACTTTTATTACTCATATCCCGTAAATAAATCAGGATATGGTAAGTTTTTTGCTACTGTTATCCTGTAAAAATATTTTTTTGTGGTAATATTTAAATGATTTTTTAGTGATTTTTAATATCATTGAAACAAGTCCGTTACAAGCATTTACTATCATTGAATTTTTGTGTAACGTAAAGTGTTCTACTTCTTAACCAACCTACGCATAGCCACCCATTGTTTCAGCATCTCTCTAGCATCTTGTGCAGGGTAACCTAAAACAGTTTCTCCAGCTTTTACATTATTCATAACCCCAGAACCAGCACCAACAGTTGCTCCAGATTCTATAGTAGTATGGTCTTTAATAGAAGCACTTCCTCCAATAATAACACCGTCACCAAGCGTAACGGAGCCAGCTAAACCACTGTGTCCTGCCATAATGCACGAGCGTCCCATAACGCTATTATGTGCTATTTGCACTAAGTTGTCAATTTTGCAACCATCACCAATTATGGTAGCGCTAAATTTAGCACGATCTACACAAGAGTTTGCACCAATCTCTACATAATGCCCAATAATGACATTGCCTATTTGAGGTATTTTAGTTAATCCTCTACCATCATCACTTGGTCGGTATCCAAACCCATCGGCACCAATACTTACATTGGTATGAAAAATACAATGGCTACCAATAATACAACGTTCTCTTATAACAGTTCCAGACCATACCACGGTATTATTACCAATAGTGGTTTCATCGAACACACAGACGTTTGGATATAATATAACGCCATCATTTAAAATAACATCTTTACCAACATAACAGTTAGCGCCTATTTTACAACCATTTCCAATTTTAGCTGTTTTATGTATAACTGCTGTTGGGTGGACATCCGTTTCAAACTCTGGTGCTGGTGGATTAAAAAGTTCTAATACTTTTGCCATGGCTAAATCGGCATTTTTTACTTTTATTAAGGCGCGATTATCTCCTGGTTCTACATTTAAATTATCATTAACAATAGCAGCACAAGCTTTAGAGTCTTCCCAATACTTAATATATTTTGTGCTTCCTATAAATGTTATATGATTGCTTTTTGCGTTTTGTAATTGCTCTGGGCCATCAATATCTTGGTCTGTATACCCAATTAATTCGCCTTTTAAAATGTTGTTAATCTCGCTAATAGTATAAGATGCCATTTGTTGTTTTTAGTTTTAGTTATTTGTAAATCTAGCAGAAATAAAAGAAAAATCACATTTTTTATTCTTCAATTCTATTATCATCAAAAGCCGATGGTAATAATTTGGGAATAAATTTAACCACCAAGGGTAATAATAAAGCGCCTCCTGGAAGTAAAAATATAGCAAGACTTGGTATAGATTTAAAAATATCTAATAACTGTTCTTGCACTTTTTTTTGTTCTTCTTTATTCAAATCTCTAACGGTCGATTGAGAAATAAGAATCATTAATTCTTTGCTATCTTTTAATTCTTGATAAAGCCGTTTACTATTTCTAGAAATTAATTTAGTTACCATTCTAGTAGAGTTATTATAAAAACTCTTTACAATATTTTTAGAACTTAACAGTGCAATATTATCTTTATTACTTGTGTAAAATTGATTAACCGATGTTATAGATTGATTAACAATAGATGGATTTACATTTAAGTCGTTCCCTAACTTTATTAAAAACTTTTGCTCGTCTTTATCTATCGTACGGTCGCTCCAAGTTGCCATGCACCCTAAATCTATAATATACTGTTTTTCTTGTGGCGTTTTTAAAATGTTAATGGCATTTTTATAACTAATGTGTGCATTACTTTGATGTCTTAGTGAAGACTCAAAAAGCTTTATTAAACTCTCGTCATATTTATTCGTTGAGGTTTTAGATTTTAAAACATCTAATGAAATAGATTCTATAGCTGCTTCTAAATCTTTTATATAATCGTTTGAAATGGATTCGTTTTTTAAATATTCTCGATACGCCAACACATCAACAAACAATAAAGCATTAATAATAAAATAATTAAAGTTTTTTGTAATAATATTATCATCTATTTGAATACGCTTATGTATAATTTTTTCAAGCTGTTCGCTTGATTTTATTTCGCCTAAAAGTTCTTGAAAAAAAGAAATTTTAAGCGCGCTGATATTAGTATAAAAATTTATTATACTATCTACAAAAGAATGCTTAGCGTTAGAGTTTGCATGCACATATAAAAAAGCAAGGCATAGATTGGTTTTGCATAACTCTTCTTCCGTAAGATCAGATTTTTTTAGAATTTGTGCAACAACGCTTAAATTACTTCCGTAAATAAAACCACAAGCTCTTAAGTCACTATAAAAGGCATCTTCTTCATAATTTAAAAAAGAATCGTTTTTAGCAACTTCTTGGAGTAATTTTTTTATCCAGCCGTGAGCTGATGGATTCATAAATTCTATGATTAAATTTTTATAAAAATAAAAAAGCTGCTTTAACGAGCAGCCTTTTTATTTTTTAAATTTTTGAAATTATTCAATAATACCTGCACAACTTACTCTAGCTCCTGCAGCTCCAGAGGGCTGAGAGGTTAAATCGTCTGCTCCAGCGTGTATAATAATGGCTTTTCCAATAATGTTTTTGTTTTTATCTTCACAGCCCATACACCATTCGCTTGTAGAAAATGTAATCGTACCATTTCCATTATCATCTGCCGTTAAATTACCTATATCACCTTTATGATAACCTGCTTCATCACCCCATTTTCCGTGAGGTTGCGCCGTTGGATTCCAGTGACCTCCAGCAGATTTTCCGTCATCTGATGAGCAATCTGCTTTTTCATGAATGTGAATGGCATGATTTCCTGGTTCTAAACCATCAATAATGGCTGTCATGGTTACTGTACCATTTTCTTCTTTAAACACGGCATTACCAGAAACATTACTATTGCTTTTTGCATTTAATGCTATTCTAATTTTTTTAGGTGTTTCTACTTTCATTTCGGTAGTAGCAGCATCTTCTGTGGTTTCAATCTTTTTTTTATCATTTTTACATGCTAAAACGCTTAATATTAAAGCAATTAATAGGAAGTTAATTTTTTTCATCTCTTTGGTGTTTTTATTTATCCGAAAGTTAAGTTAATAATTAGCTAATTGCAAATATTCTACATGACATATATCATATTTTAAATCTAAGTGGTATTGTAATTTTGTTTTATAAAAGTTAGGTATGTTAAGTCATTTAGTAAATAAGTATAATATTGCAGGACCGCGATATACAAGTTATCCAACGGTGCCTTATTGGAATAACGAGACGTTTTCATTAAAAAAATGGAAATCTTCTTTAGCAACGTCGTTTAAAGAAAGTCATTCTAAAGAAGGCATAAGTATATATATTCATTTACCCTTTTGCGAAAGCCTTTGCACATTTTGTGGCTGTAACAAGCGTATTACAAAACAGCATAGTGTTGAGCCTCCTTATATAAATGCGGTTTTAAAAGAATGGCAGTTATATTTAGAGGTATTCGATGAAAAACCAATAATTAAAGAAATACACCTTGGTGGAGGCACACCAACGTTTTTTAGCCCAGAACATTTAAAAAAACTAATTAAAACCATTTTTGACAGCTCTGAAATTGCAGAAAATCACGAGTTTAGTTTTGAAGGACATCCAAACAACACTACCCGAGAGCATTTACAAGCACTTTACGATGTTGGTTTTAGACGTTTAAGTTATGGTGTACAAGATTATAACGAAACCGTACAAAAAGCAATACACAGAATTCAGCCTTTTAAAAACGTAAAACAAGCAACAGAACTAGCAAGAGAGATTGGGTATACCTCTGTTGGGCATGATATTATTTTCGGGTTACCATTTCAAACCTTAGAACATGTAAAAGAAACCATATTAAAAACAAAAGAACTGCTTCCCGATAGGTTAGCATATTACAGTTACGCACATGTGCCTTGGATAAAAGGAAACGGGCAACGCGGTTTTAAAGATACCGATTTACCATCGGCGGAATTAAAACGAGCCCAATACGAGTTAGGCAAAGCCCTACTCGCCAAAGTTGGCTACCATGAAATAGGAATGGATCATTTTGCGCTAACCACAGATAGCCTTTATCAATCTATGCAAAATGGTAGTTTACACAGAAATTTTATGGGCTATACGGCATCTAAAACGCAAGTCATGGTTGGCTTAGGCGTATCTTCTATTAGTGATAGCTGGTATGGTTTTTCTCAAAATGTAAAGCGTATTGAAGATTATTACCAGTTGTTAGAAGAAAACAAAATACCTGTGCTTAGAGGACATATTTTAAATGAAGAAGATTTAATTATAAGAAAACATATTCTTAATTTAATGTGTCAATTTAAAACCTCATGGACTCAAGATTATCTCTATTTTAAAGAAGTCCCAGAAGTTCTTATACGATTAAAAGAAATGGAAGACGATGGACTGCTTATCATAAGCTCTAATAGTATTAACGTTACAAAAGCAGGACAACCATTTGTTAGAAATATTTGTATGGCGTTTGATGTTTTATTACAACGTAAACAACCTGACACACAATTGTTTTCTATGACAGTTTAATAGCATAAAAAAAATCGCTGAAAGTCATCGAAATAAAAGTTAAAATCATTTCTATCACAAAAAGAGAATTTAAAAAAGAATATTATGAAAAAAATTATTGTACCAATAGATTTTTCTGAACACTCAGAATTTGCTTTAAAAACAGCAGCTAAATTGGCAAAAAAAAACGATGCCGAAATTTATGCACTACACATGCTAGAATTATCTGACGCGATACTTACTCATACATCAGATTCTGTGCACCCCGAAGCTTTATTCTTTTTGAAATTAGCAGAAAAAAAATTCAGCAATTTTTTAGATAAAGATTATTTAAAGGACATAAAAATTATTCCAATAGTTAAACACTATAAAGTTTTTAGTGAAGTAAACGATGTTGCACAAAAACATAATGTAGACCTCATTATTATGGGCTCTCATGGCGCAAGTGGTATTAAAGAATTATTAATTGGCTCTAATACAGAGCGTGTTGTTCGTAATGCAAATATTCCTGTATTGGTTGTTAAAAATAATTTGAATGAAGTAGACTTTGAAGATGTAGTCTTTGCTTGTGATTTTTCGGATGCGTCCATAAAAGCTTATTTAAACGCTTCTAACCTGTTTGATAAAATGGGTGCTAAAATGCATTTGGTTTATGTGAATTTACCTAATGATAGATTTAAAAGCTCATTAGAAATTGAACATCTTGTAGTTAACTTTTTCAATAAAGCAGATGGAAATTTAGACAAAATGAAAGCTGTACATTATGTGTCTGATTATACTGTTGAAGATGGTATCTTAAACTTTTCTATTAAGATGGGAGCAGATTTAATTGCTGTACCCACACATGGAAGAAAAGGCTTGTCGCATTTCTTTCAAGGCAGCATAGGAGAAGATGTTGCAAACCATTCAACGCTGCCTGTTATTACTTTTAAAGTATAGGTTATCACTTATGCTTAATAGAGTGATTAACTGACTAAAAAAGAGGCAGTCTGAAAAGTCAAATTATAGTGTCAGGCTCTAGCTAAAAATGGAGTTGATTCAACACACAGCATGAAAATCTTTAGTCACGAATTACACTAATTCCCACTGATTTTTGAAAAATCTTTAGATTTTTCTATTGGTGTGATTACTTTAGGCAATCATTTCATGAATTTTAAATGAGATAATCTCATTCATTCCTGCATATTAGTGAAATTTGTGGCTGAAACTAATAATATCAATACAGTAATAAACTAGAGTCAAGATGTCATTTTAGTCGCTTGATTTTTTTCTCGGGTCTCAATATGACATTTTTTAAAAAAAATAGACTTTTTTAGACAACCTCTTTTTTATTGGCTTAAATCAACATCTGAAATAGCTAATACATTAAACAATCCTGCTTTGGTGTTAAAATAATCATTTTCCAACGCTATAGCTTTTAACTTTGTATCAATAAGTTTTGATTCTCTAGAATTAACCAGAAACAGCGAACTTTCACCTAGAAAGAATTTACGCTCTTCTGCTTTAAGCATGGATTCATAATCATCAACAATAACACGTATATATTCATTTTGCGATAAGTAAGATTCTAATTCTTGATTTATAGCATCAATTTTATTTTTTAAAGTGACTTTGGTCGTTTGAATTTCAAACTGAGTATTCTGCATTTTAAGTTTTGCTAATCTTAAATCGCCTCGCTCCTTTCTTAAAAATAGAGGAAAACTAATATTCAAACCACTTTTATAAGCCGATGTGCTAAAAGACCCCGTTATATCTGGTGTTTGTGACAAAAAATTATATTGCAAATCTATTTTTGGCATTAAATTATTGAGTTTTAATCGTTTCTCGATATTTAAACTTTGTAGCTTAAAATCTAAAGATTTAAGCTTTGGGTGATTATTTATATCCAAATTTTCAATATCTAGTACTGAGGTATTTAATGTCACATCAATTAATTGTAATGTGTTTAAGTCTGGAATAACATTATCTTTTATTTCAATGGGTGTGTTTTCATTCAACCATAAATAATTTGATAGTTCTAAAGACGATTTTACAAACTTAATTCGCGTTTTTTCCAGATTTAGTTTTCTGTTATTTAGTACAATTCTGGCCTCAAGAGTATCTATTGCAGGTAGTTCGCCAACTTCGTAACTCTTTTTAATACCATCAAAACGCATTTGGGCATTTATTAAGAAATCTTCGTAAACGCGTTTTTCGTTATACGTTTTTAACCAATTAAAATAGGCGATTGTCGCTTCGTATAAAATATTATTAACCAATAACTGCCTGTCGGCTTGGGCTTGCTTTACAAACATTTTTGCTTGTTTTAACATGGCCATACGTTTGTTTATTAGCAAACCTCTAGCAAGAGAAACCGAAACACCTACACTATACAATCCGTTATCTGGCAAACTGCCTTCGGGATTTAAAAATATGCCGTCGTTTTCTTCAAAGCTTGCTTTTAATGCAACGCCATACCAAGTCGGTATTTTGAAAGCCGCATTAAGTTTATCGTAGTATTCTGTATTCTTAAACTTTTTTCTATCATAATCAACCTCAAATTTTGGGTCAAAAGCCCCACGAGTTTTTAATAATTTAGCTTCGCTTTCTTTTATAACTAAATTAGCTTGCTTTACAATAGGGTGAAATGTTTTAACATACCCTAAATACTCGGACAAATTTATTACCGTAGTGCTATCTTGAGCAATTACTATACTGCTTATAAAGAGCATTATGCTTAATATATTAAGTCTCATTTTTTTGTATCTTTAGAGCTAGATTTTTCGTTTTTTGGTAGATAGTAATTTGGCGGAAAACTGTTTATTTGTCGCCATAACTCGAACCAAATAGGCACATCTTCTAACAAAGCAATAGTTTTGGCACCAGAGCCAACACGTATAGCTTCTGGCCATTTATGGTCAGTTTCATCTGGAGCAAGTAATACTCTATATTTTCCATTGTCGCTAATAAATCTTTCTATAGCTACTACATTTGCGCCGTAAGTCCCGTAACTTAAATTTGGCCAACCACTAAACACTATGGCAGGCCAACCGTCGAATTGCACACGTACTTTTTCACCAGGATGTAATAGCGGTAAATCTATAGGGCGTACATACATTTCAACGGCTAAATCATATTTTTCTGGCATAATGCCAACTAATTCTTCGCCCGCTTTAAAGGTACCCCCAATACCACCTTTAAGTGCTTTATTAATATAACCACTTTGAGGTGCTGTTACATAAAGCAAGCTGTTACGTATTTTGTAATTCGTATAGTCGTTTTCTAGCTTGGTTACCTGCGCCTCTGTATCAAACTGACTGGATTGAGCTGTAAACTTATCGCTCTGCGCTTTAGATATTTTATCGGCATATTGTGCATTAATTCTAGAGAGCTCTATTTTTGCATTAATAACTTCATTTTTACTAGCCAAATATTTATTTTCTTGCGAAAGAAGTTTAGCCTGTGTTTCCTGAAGTTTCAGTCGTTTTTCTTCCACATCTTTTACAGCTTTTAAGCCTTCGTTTTGTAAAGTTTGTATACGATTGAATTGCTTTTCTGCTATTGAAATGTTTGTTTTTGCAGCTTCAAAATCTATACTATCACTTTGCACTTTAAGGTGGGCTTGCATGAGTTTGTTTTTGGTTTGTTCCATTTTCAGTTTCTGTTCATTAATCAATGCCGAAACTTGCCTGTTTAAAGCTTCAACTTTTCCTTGATATGCATTTACAGATGATGATTTTGCTTGTATTTGTTGATTAGTTCTTTCAACTAATTGATCATCAAAATAATCACTTTTTACTTCTGAAATCCTTAAAATGGTATCCCCTTTTTTTACAAAACCGCCTTCTTGTACAAACCACGCTTCAATACGTCCAGGTATTTGAGACTGAATGGTTTGTGGACGCTGATTAGGTTTTAGTGTTGTAACAATACCTTGTCCTGTTATATTTTGTGTCCACGGCATAAATAAAACAATAAACCCCATTAATGCTGCTACCAATAGAAATCTGTTAAAGTATTTATAGTAAGACTTATCGAGAATATTTTTACCAGATTTAAAGGTACTTAAATCTATTTTTTTATTTAACTGGTTATGAGATATATTCAGCATAACTTAAAAGTTTTTAGTTTTAATTTCTCCTTTTTCTAGGGTTATAACTTCCTTACATTTGTCTACCCAATATTTACTGCTACTTACAATAATAAGCCCCCAAGGCCTATCTTTGTGTGTTAGGAAATTTATAATAGCATCCGTTTCTTTTCGATTAAATCGGTCTAAAGCATCCTCTAAAATTAGCACTTTCGGCTTTTTTAAAATAGCTCGAGCAAGCACTAACTTTTTAGAAACTGTATGCGACATTTGTTTTCCATCGGGATAGAGAATAGTTTTTAACCCCTCTGGTTGCTCTTTAACAAAATCCACTAAACCAATGTCATGCAAGGTTTTAAAAATTTCATCATTAGTAATCTCTGTATTGCCAAAAGTGAGATTCTCTTCTAGAGTACCTTCAAAAGGTGTTTCTTCGGTTAAGGACAAACCTAATTGTGAACGATAATGATTAAGATTTAAACTGTTAATAGATAAATTATTTACATGAATATTACCAGATGAAGGTTCCATAACACCAGATATTAAACGAAGTAATGTTGATTTACCCGAGCCACTTTCTCCCTTAACAAGAATTCTACTTTTAGAATTAATATTAATAGAAACGCTACTTATTATAGGTTTGTCTCTATTAGAAACTTTATAGTGTACCTCATCTAATTCTATATGAATGCCATTTTTAAAATCTAAAGTATCACCGTTGTGGTTTTCTAAATCTTTATCCACAATTTGACCTAATTTTTCAATAGATGTGAGCACGTCATAAAAAGATTCTAATCCCAGAATTAATTTTTCAACGGAAGCAATAACAAGGATTATAATAATTTCGGCTGCAACAAATTGACCTATGTTCATTTCTTGATTTAAAACCAAAGCGCCACCAATAAGCAGTAAACTAGCTGTTACAATTACCTTAAAGCCAATCATTTGTATAAACTGAATCACTAATATTTTAAAGTGGCTATCTCTAGCAGCAAGGTAATCACTAACTAATACGTCATTTTTATTAATTGCTAAATTTGTATTACCAGATAGTTTAAAACTTACTACAGTACGTGCTACTTCCTGAATCCAATGTGCTACTTTGTATTTGTGTTTAGATTCTTGCAGACTTGTCGCTAATCCCCTTTCAGCAGTATATTTAAAAACAATGAAAATAAGTCCTAATAATAATATGCCAAAAATGATAAAAAACGGATGATAAAATGATAGCAGTATTAAAGCAAATAAAATTTGTAATACTGCAGTTGGCATATCAATTAATATTTTTGAAAGCCCTTTTTGAATGGTTAACGTATCGAAAAAGCGATTTGCTAATTCTGGTGGGTAATAATTACGCAACTCATTCATTTTAATTTTTGGAAAACGATAACTCAATTCAAAAGAAGAACGTAAAAAAATACGTTGCTGAATCGTTTCGATAATACGCAATTGCATAAGTTGTAAAGCACCAGAAAAAGCTACACCAAGGGTTACTAATGTTACTAAAACCACCCACGAAGTTGATATTTGAGCTCCTTGAATTAAGTTGATAATAGCTTGAATTCCTAACGGAAGTGATAAGGCAACTATCCCAGAAAAAATAGCATAATAAAATATCTGTAAAATATCTCTTTTTTCTAATTGTAATAAACCCATAAAACGTTTCCAAGGGGAAATAGCAGTTTTATTCATAATTACCAGGTTATAGTTTTTAAAACAAGGTTCATTATGAATTGGGTAGGCGTAGAATTGGCATCACAATCTGTCATTGATACAAAATGATCTTTTAAAAAATGCTGATGTAAACTAGCTTCAGTAATGGTACTAGCAAGGCTAGATGAGAATTTGTAATCTGGATTAATACTTTTAATCATATCACGCAAACGGTGAATGATGCGCTTGTAAACCACAAAATATCCTTCCTTATTTTCTTTATCAACTTCTTTTGTTAAAAACGATTTAGAGTTTTCGTTAATAATAATTTTGTTTAATACAACCTCGTTAATATGTGAGTAATTGGAGTCTTCTTTTATACTGCGTGTAACTACTTCAATAGCTTTTTCTAACTTTTCAGTAGCGCGTAAACTATGAGTTTCGAAAACTAACTGATATTCAATCCAAGCCCAATACCATGAGGATAAGTATAAAAGCAGTTTATGCTTACTTTCAAAATAACGATAGATGGAGCTTTCGTTAGAACCAATTAATGTGCCCAATTTTTTAAATGTAAAAGAGTCAAAACCAATCTCATCTATTAAAAGGATACTATGTTTTATGATACGTTTACCTAATTCTGAAGATTCAGGATCTTTTACAAATATTTTCTCTGGTACTGCAATTTTTAAATTTGAAAGTAATGTTTTCATAATTAATGATTTTGAATGCAAAAATAATATTATTACTATTAAAAAAGAATATAATACTATTACTTTTATTGATGAACAATCAATAAATACTATAATGAAGCAACATTGTAATTCAATTTGCTGTAAATGAGTTGATTTTGATGATTAAATATTCTACTGATGAACAAAAAAAAAAACAGAAACCTAGATATAGATTATTAACATACTTTGGTAAATAAGTGGGTTAGTATTTTTAGTGTTATCCTTTGTAAGGAGCTTAATTACTTGATTTTGTTTTAGTGATTAATCTGCAATTATTTTTATAAATCTTTATTAGCCACTAGCTTTTCTTCAAATTCAGGACAGTCTAATCGAATTTCTGTGCTCAAT
>Ga0316189_10001935_pt1 | contig 20440 bp, 18 predicted proteins | sample LowCovwburrow_MG_FD_204930 | JGI IMG/M metagenome (GOLD analysis project Ga0316189, IMG submission 204930) | Coastal sediment microbial communities from Maine, United States - Lowes Cove worm burrow | ecosystem: Environmental > Aquatic > Marine > Coastal > Sediment | place: USA: Maine... | reverse complement strand
TAGCGAGGCTATCGATTTCGATGGCCGTTTTGCGGGTATTCCCAAGCGAGTTTACGTGCCAATCTCGGCGGTAATGGGTATCTACGCCAAAGAGAATGGTCAGGGAATGATCTTCGATCCTGACGCAAACTTACCGAAGCCACCGAATCCAACTGGCAGCGATGATCAGCCTGATAGAAAAAGCACAGACACTAAGTCATCGAATTTTGGAAAGAAGCCTTCGCTGCGGGTCGTTAAGTAAATAGCTCTAAGGTTCTGTTGTTAGTTGACGTATTCAAATACCTTAACCACTCGGGTCACGCCTGATACATTGCGGGCTAAGCGTGCTGCATTGTCGCCATTACTCTGATCGATCATACCCATTAGATATATCGCTCCGTTTTCTGCTATCACCCTTACCTGCCCGGATGGAACTTCACTATTCGTCAGCATAAGAGTGCGAACCTTGGTTGCTATCCAGGTATCGTTGCTGCGCGCAAGCAGGCTTGTCTTGCCTGCGACCTCCAGTTCATTGTGGATACGCTTTATCTTGGTGCTGGCTTGGCTGGCAATATTGCTCGCCTTGTTCTTCAGTTCATTCGATGCGACCTGACCTACTAATAACACCACGCCATTGTGGCTGATCACATTGAAATTAGCTTTTCTGAATTCTGGTTCCTGTGATTTCATGTTGACGATCACTTTTGTTTCGATCGATTGATCTTCTACGCGCGCACCTGCGGTTCTCTCCGTCGGGTCCTCAGAGATGCCCTGCTCGCCAGTAGTTTCAACGAGGATCGTGGTGCAGGAAGTTACAATAAGAGCTGTCGCTAGGAGTAAAAGTTTTTTTAGAGACGTCAGTGTCATCATTCGTCACCTCCAAATAATTGCGTATCAATAAAATCACAAAGGCAGTGGATTACTACCAGGTGCACTTCTTGGATGCGTGCCGTTCGCTGCGATGGCACGCGAATTTCAATATCTTGATCTCTAAGTAAATCCGCCATTGTGCCGCCGTCGTTGCCACTCAGAACCACCAGCAGCATCTCTCGCTCCTGTGCTGCGCGCATCGCAGCTGCAACATTAGCAGAATTCCCGCTCGTTGAGATGGCGAGTAATATATCGCCGGCTTGTCCGAGGGCGCTTACCTGTTTTGAGAAGATCTCTTCATAGCTGTAATCGTTAGCTATTGCTGTCAGGGTTGAGCTATCTGTTGTTAGTGCCATTGCCGGCAGCCCTGGCCGTTCCTTTTCAAACCGGTTTAGCAGTTCCGCCGAGAAATGCTGAGCATCACCGGCAGAGCCTCCGTTTCCACAAGTTAGTATCTTGCCGTTGTTTAGGAGGCAATTTACCATTGCCTCCCCAGCTCGGTGGATGGGTGTGACCAGTACTTCAAGCGACTGCTGTTTAACGGCAATGCTGTCTTGAAAATGTTGGCCGATCCGGTCTGCTAATTCCATCTAAGTAGTTACCCTGTGATTTTCATGCGAATCAAATTCGTGAAATGAAAAGTATTCTTATGTATCGGCCGATAGTGCGGCAATATTTACCGTTTCCGGAGCTTTCTTCGCCTGCCGTTGTATAAGACTGGGAAAAGCAGGTGAAAGTTTCAGCTAAATGCATTTTTAATCCAATCGATGCGAAGTTCCACTGTAGGGGAGGTCGCTGCAGCTTCGTGTGTTAAGCCAATCACATCGAAACGGCAGTTGCAGTATTGCAGTTGTGGATGAGATTGCAGATAGTGCGCAGCAGTCAGGCGAATCTTTTTCTGTTTAGCGGCAGTTACAGAATCTAATGCGCTGCCAAATTGCTCGCTGCGGCGATAGCGAACCTCCACGAATACCAAGGTGTTGGAATCGCCCATGATTAGATCGATCTCCCCACTACGAGATCGATAGTTTCTGCAGTACAGTTTCAGGCCCTGAGCCCGGAGATAAGCTGCGGCCTTCGATTCTTGTGCTCTGCCAAAGGCTTGGCTATTGCTGAATCGTCCAAAGTGCACTATTACTCCATTCGCCTCTACTTGGCGAGCATCGGGAAGGTCTAGCTCCGTCAATTGGACGGCAGATAGAGCGCTAAACCAATCCTTTGGGATGCAATATGGAGCGGGAAAGCTTTAGTCTGAAGCGGCGTCCGGGCTATCTTCTAATGTGGCTTTTCCGTCGATGAAGCGGGCAACTTCAAGGCGGCGGTGGATGCGGCCGTTGCCATCCATACTGAGGATGCCGGTGGCGCCCGCTAGTGAGCTTATATCATTCTCACTAAATTGCTGCAGGCGTGAATACAGACGAAAACTATCTATGCCCATTGCTCTAAAGCGCTGCACTGGCCCCTGAGCAGGTCGCAGGCTAGAAGCAGCATTGGTTTTTAAGGGATCGTAGTTGCTTAGGATCCAGGGGGCATCTGTAAATACAATCCCGTTCAGATCCTGATTCGCGCTTTGATTGTCTAGTCCATCGTAGATGGAGGGCAGTGCATAGACGGGTATGTCACCCGCGAAATAGAAGGCGAGGGTAGGCTTTATCTGCCGACCCTCTCTTGGATTCGCGATTAGAAAAATAAAGTCAATATCGCCCCGGCGTCGTGGTGTGAACTCTACGCTTGACCTCGGTAGCAGCTGGACTATTCGATCTCTGCGTAACTCGCTGGAATCAATGGCCATTAGCCGCTTGATTACAGCTGCGTAATCATTGTCACCACCGAACGTCGACTGTGAGACTAAATTGCCGCCCTTGCTTATCCAGCTATTTGCGAAGGTCTGTTGTAGGCGCTGATAGTCGCTAGATTGAGGGGTAATTATTGCAGCATTTCGATGCCCGGCCTGCCAGGCTAAATTTACTGCTTGTTCGATCTCGTCTTCGGGAGCGAGCCCAAACTGAGTGAGGTTCGTCGAAATACTGCTGCTTTCATCGGCATAATTGAGGGCGAGGGTAGGCACCGGTAATTCATTGAGTTGTTGCAGTTGATTGACGAGCTGCTTGTACAACGGCCCGATTATGAGGTCTGCACCACTGGTAACGGCGGCATCATAGATTGGATATATAGTAGTTTGATTGCTGCTATCGAAGACTGAAATTCTGGGCACATCGCGGGAGACGTCGAGTGCGGCATAGTAGGCGCTCAGGAAGCCCTCTTGTATAGCTCTCCCAGCAGAGTCTTGCAGTGGGAGTATAAGGGCGATGTGTTTCGGTCGCTGCTCCCAGGTCTGCGCTAGCTTCTCTAGTTGCAGTGGTAGTTGCTGAGCTGCAGGATGTTGGCTCCATATTCTTTGCCACTGGGTGATGGCATCTAGCTGAGAGCGAATGCTGTACGCCTCGGACGTTACGACGCGGGCAAGCTCGACCCAACCCCTTGACTGATAACTGTCCGCAGTATTAGCGAAGCTGTCGAGCTGTGCTGTAGAGAAGCTATTGATAGCGTCCCAAATCTCATTGTGGACGTTGACGTTCGCCATCGGCTTGTTTTCGTCTGCATCACCAAGCTGCAAATAGGCAGACAACGCTTGTTCATATTGTCCGATTCCTTGGTAGGTTCGGCCAAGAAGCAGCAAGTATTCCTGCAACAAGCCTGGTCGACTCTCCCAGTTAGCTCCAGCTGTTGATGACAGTAGAGTTAAAGCATCAGCAAATCGATCAGTGCTCAGCGCAAGTCTTATTTCCAGTAAGAATGCTCGCAGCTGCAGGGGTTCGGGATAGTTCGTCAGATCATTCAAGAGTGCCCATTGCTGCGAGGCTAGCTCGATATTGCCCCCTTCAATTAGTGCCTCTAGTGCCAGCAAACGTAGTTCGGCAGATTCAACGCCGGTCGAATTGTTTGCCGCCCTAAGCAGTTCCTCTATGGAGGCACTTTGTGGGTCAAATTCTGACGCGACTTGTTCGGGGATATTGCCGGTCGAGCCACAGGCCTGCAAAAGAATGAACAGCAATAGCAGTCTTGCTAAACGCACAGGGGCTAAACGAACGGGGGTTAAATACACAGGGGCTAATTTCATCTTTGTATAGGGGGCTTTGTCTGCTAAGTTGTGCGCTGGTTTTTAAAGACTAATACAGTTCACTAGGGACAGCAATTTATTCGCTATAGTAGTCCCCGAATGATGCTCGCCAAAGAGATAGGTTGATTGAGAAGCTTAGCCAATGAGTGACCCCGGTACGCTATATATTGTCGCTACGCCCATTGGAAATTTAGATGATATTTCCAGAAGGGCTATCGAGATTCTAAATGGCGTGGATTTGATCGCAGCAGAAGATACGCGCCACAGTCAAAAGTTGCTACAAAGTATACAAGTCGACACTCCGGTAGTTTCCCATCACGATTTTTCCGCTGACAGCGCTATAGATCGCATCCTAGGTAAGTTGGAATCTGGAAGCTCGGTTGCCTTGATATCTGATGCAGGAACACCGTTGATATCTGATCCTGGTTATAAGCTGGTTAGCTTGGCACGCCAGAAAAATCTCAATGTTATTCCTATACCGGGTGCAAGTGCGCTGGTGTCGGCGTTAAGTGTTTCTGGGCTCGCCACTGATAGGTTTACTTTCGAAGGCTTTCTACCGAGCAAGGCAGCAGCGAGACAGAAGAGGCTGTCGGCTTTGGCAGATGAGCAGCGCACGATGGTGTTTTATGAGTCAGTTCACAGAATCATGGAAAGTCTAAAGGATATGAGCGCGGCATTCGAAGAGCAGCGCTTAATATTTATCGGCCGAGAACTGACAAAGCGTTTCGAGTCGCATTTCCTCGGCACGGCGACGGAATGCATTCAATGGCTTGACGGGGATAGTAACCAGCAGAAAGGTGAATTCGTCGTCATCGTGGCAGGCAGTGATGAACAACTCGAAGAAGCGCGTAGGCATGAGCAGGCCATGGATATTGTGCGCTTATTGAAGTCAGAAGTTTCGATGAAGAAGGCGGTAAGTCTGGCCAGCAAGATCAGTGGTGCGCGTAAGAATTTACTCTATGAGGAGGCGCTGAAGGAAATTGCCGAGAGCGAGGATTAGCATTGTTGACGAATATCAGTTGTAACCGCTGAGATTCTCCTTTAGTCTTCGCCTCGAGTCAGCCGGGCAATTGCTGTCTTTAGCTCTTCGTTTATCGACTATCGATTTATGAGGAAATCGACAGAGGAAAGTCCGGGCTCCATAGAGCAGGGTGCCAGGTAACTCCTGGGGGGTGTAAACCCACGGCCAGTGCAGCAGAAAGTAAACCGCCTCAGAGCTTTCGGGTTAGGAGGTAAGGGTGAAATGGTGCGGTAAGAGCGCACCGCACGACTGGTAACAGTTCGTGGCAAGGTAAACCCCACTCGGAGCAAGGCCAAATAGGAATCCACGGATGCTGCTCGCATTGGATTCGGGTAGGCCGCTAAAGACCTGTGGTGACGCAGGTCGTAGATGAATAATTGTCCTCGACAGAACCCGGCTTATAGGCTGGCTCGCTTTATTTTTCCTCACTTCTACAAATATCCCTAAAGTTTCTTAATAATCTACTTTAAGAAAGGCTGCTATTGAGCTGTATTAACTAAAAATATTCTTTCCATATTTTGAGTTTTAGCTGCCGTTTCCCCGCTTTTAGCGACAAGATCCCGCACTTTCCCCATAAATATCAGGCAAATAAGGCTTGCGCGGGCGCTATAGTGGCTCTATAGTGTTGCTTTGTGGCGAAAAGTGGAAAATATTGTTGATTTGTGGGAATGAAGGAGCTCAATCCCTGTTTTCAACACTACTTCTACTAATAATGGGGACAACACGTGTTTCGCGGCATAAATACTATCAATCTCGATGCAAAAGGTCGCATGGCTATGCCAGCGCGTTACCGTGAGCAGCTTATAGAGAATTGCTCGGGGCATCTGGTAGTTACTATCGACACGAACCATCGTTGTCTGTTGCTCTATCCACTTTCCGAGTGGGAGCAAATTGAACGTCAAATAGAATCCCTCTCTAGTTTCGATCCAATGTCTCAGCGTGTCAAACACCTGCTTATCGGTCATGCCAATGATCTAGAGCTAGACGGCAGCGGCCGTATCTTGCTCCCGCAAGAGTTGCGCCAATATGCGCAGCTAGAAAAACACGTGTGCCTTATTGGTCAGGGCAAGAAGCTAGAGATCTGGAGCCAGGATAACTGGAACCAGCAGCGTGATCAGTGGTTAACGGAATCGACAACTGAAGGAGAACTGCCGGATAAGCTGCGGTCCTTGGCGCTCTAGGTTGAAAGTATGAGCGGCGAGTCTACCCACGAAACGGTATTGATGCAGGAAGCCATCGATGCACTTTCAATCCGTGAAGACGGCAGCTATGTAGATGCAACGTTTGGGAGAGGAGGCCATAGCCGGCTAATTCTCGAGAGACTCGGGGCAAAGGGCAGTCTTATCGTTTTCGACAAAGACCCTGAGGCGATCGAAGTCGCAACCCAGATCAAAGAGAAAGATGAGCGTTTGCAGATCGTTCATGCACCATTCGGTGACATCGAGTTGCAATTAACTGCACTAGGACTGAGCGACGGAGTTGACGGAATCTTGTTCGATCTGGGTGTTTCCTCTCCGCAGTTAGACAATGCAGAAAGGGGGTTTAGTTTTCTGCGCGATGGCCCACTCGATATGCGCATGAACCCAGAGGCGGGGCAGAGCGCTGAGCAATGGATCAATAACGCAGAAGAGTCCGAGATAGCTGATGTGTTGTATCAGTACGGTGAAGAGCGGCACTCCAGACGTATGGCGCGTCGAGTCATTCTGGAGCGCGCAGAGAAACGCATTACTACAACCGGTGAATTGGCGGAGATTATTAAAGAAGCGAATCCGGCATGGGAGCGAGATAAGCATCCGGCCACTAGAGCATTTCAGGGGATTCGAATTTTCATTAACGACGAACTCGGCGAACTGGAGAGAGGCTTAGAGCAGGCGTTGAAGATGTTAAAGGTGGGGGGCAGGCTTGTTGTTATCAGCTTTCACTCCTTAGAGGATCGAATGGTTAAGAGATTTATTGCCAAGCAGGCAAAGGGAGATAGCTACCCAAGAGGTCTGCCAATATCTCAGGATATGTTAAGTCCGACACTGAATCCGGTAGGAAAGAGAATCAAGGCTAGCGCGCTCGAAGTGGATCGAAACCCAAGGTCAAGAAGCGCGGTAATGCGAGTAGCAGAGAAGATCGCCCTATAGTAAGACTCGGCAGTGGTGAGACATGAGCGTAACTAAGAAGAAAAAGAGCAGCAACAGAGTAGCGAAACAGCTCTCCGTCTTAGAGTGGGCGGGTATAAAGAATCGAACTACCCTCGCGCTATTTGCAGCACTGACACTGGTATTGGGCGCCGGTTTATCGGTTGTCGCTACCACCCATGAAAATCGATTCGCCTTCAATGAGCTTCAAGTATTGCGAGATCAGGCGAACGACTTAGAGGTGGAGTGGGGGCAGCTGTTGATAGAGCAGAGTACATTCGGCGTTGAAGGTCGCATAGAGCAGAAGGCATTCGAGCAGTTACAGATGGAAGTGCCAGATATAGCCAAAATTATAATGGTGGATCATGAGCAACACTAGATTTACCTCATTCATAGAGCAGTGGCGATTGTACCTAGTACTGTTCGCCATGTTTCTTTGCGTTCTAGCCATTGGCTGGAAGGTGAGCGCATTGCACATCGTTGAACGTGACTTCTTGCAGAGTCAAGGTGATGCTCGAACAATTCGCACGGTACCTTTGGTCGCGAACCGAGGGTTAATTACCGATAGAAATGGTGAGCCACTGGCCGTGAGCTCGCCGGTCAAGTCGATCTGGGTGAATCCGCAGGAAATCGGTGCCCAACACCCAGAAATAAAACGCCTAGCAACTGAGCTGGGGTTAGATGCCGATTCACTGCTTGCCTCTATAGAGAAAAACAGTCGTCGAGAATTTCTTTATGTAAAAAGACGTCTGGCACCTGCTGAGGCAGAGAGAATTTTGGCTCTGGACATCGACGGGGTTTACGGGCAACAGGAATATCAGAGATTCTACCCGCAGGGGGAGGTGGCTGCTCATCTAGTGGGTTTTAGTAACGTCGATGATGTTGGGCAGGAAGGACTGGAGCTTACTTACGACGAGTGGCTTAAGGGCGTGCCTGGTAGACGACAAGTTATAAAAGATAGGCGCGGCCACATCATCGAAGAGTTGAACACTATTCAAACGGCTCAGCCGGGTAAGAATCTCGAGCTGAGCATCGATTTCCGATTACAAAGCTTGGCTTATAAAGAGTTAAAGGAAGAGTTTGTTACGCGTCGAGCTAAGTCTGCTTCAATCGTCGTGTTAGATGTAGATACCGGCGAAGTTTTGGCGATGGCGAATCAGCCTTCCTATAACCCACACAACCGAGGGAGTCTTAACGATTTCAGTGTGTTGCGGAATCGTGCAATTACCGACGTATTCGAGCCAGGATCTCCGATCAAAGCGTTCACAGTGACTGCCGCCTTGGAGTCTGGACTGTATACGCCGGAAACCGTGATAGAAACAAGCCCCGGTTGGATGATGGTCAATGGCAATGAGGTCCAGGATATCATTAATTTTGGCACCTTGGATCTCACCAGAGTTATTACCAAATCCAGTAATATCGGCGCGACGAAAATTGCCTTCGAAATTGGTCCAGATTCAATTCGCAATGTTTTAGAACGTGTAGGTATGGGGCAGGTGTCCGGCACAGGCTTTCCAGGCGAACAAGGTGGTGTGTTGCCAAACCATCGGAGTTGGAGTCGTATCGAGACTGCAACCTTTTCGTTTGGCTACGGCCTCTCAACTACAGCATTGCAGCTAGCGCAAGCGTATTCTGTCCTTGCAGATGATGGTGTTAGGAAGCCGGTGTCCTTGTTGAAATTAGACGAGGCCAGCCTACAGTCTCTGCCAAAAGAACAAGTTATAGACAAGACCATTAGTAATCAGGTGTTAGCGATGCTGGAAACAGTTGTCGACCCAGAGCGCGGAGGGTCGGCGCGGGATGCAAGAGTGCCTTTCTATAATGTTGCGGGAAAAACGGGAACAGTGCATGTAGTTGGCAAATACGGCTACGAAGAAAATTTGCACAACTCGCTTTTCGTTGGTCTTGTGCCTGCGAGCGATCCGAAACTCGTCATCGTGGTTATTGTCTACGAACCGAAGGGCGATGAACACTATGGTGGTCAAGTTGCGGCGCCAGTATTTTCTAGAGTTGCCTCTGGTGCTATGAGAATTCTGAACATCGCCCCGGATAATTTACCGGTAGACGCATCCAAGGAGTTGAGTTCACTCTAAAATGAATACGGCAGAGCAACTGAATCCAAACGGCGTCTTACTCGATCTTATAAATGGTCTGGTTAGCTTGCCCGACCCAGTTCCTCAGGCCGTAGATGTGATTGCTACTGGCATTCAAATGGATAGTCGCTTGCTGCGAAAAGGCGATCTTTTTCTCGCCTGTTTCGGCAACAACCACGATGCACGAGAGTATATTGGTGAGGCCGTCGAAGTGGGCGTTGCAGCAGTGCTGGCAGAATCCGGCGGTGAATGGCAGGGCGTCCGACTTATCGGTGATGTCGCGGTTATAGCTATCGATAATCTTTCTGCAAAGCTGGGGGAGATTGCTGCCAGATTTTATTCTCATCCTAGTCAGCGATTGAGTGTCATAGGTATCACCGGTACTAATGGTAAAACTAGCTGTAGCCAATTTATTGCGCAGGCGCTTGCGGATTCTGGTTTTAGATGTGGAACGATAGGCACTCTCGGTTATGGGATTTACGGCGAGCTAAAAGAAACGCAACTCACTACGCCTGATCCCGTCTTCACGCAAATGGCCTTGGCGGAAATGGCTCAGGGTGGAATCGACCCTGTTGTCATGGAGGTTTCCTCTGTTGGCCTGCATCAGAAACGCGTGAAGGCAGTTAAGTTCGATACAGCAATATTCACAAACCTCAGTCGTGATCATCTCGACTACCATGAGAGTATGGAAGATTACGGTAACAACAAGAAAAAACTATTTACTAATGAGGGGCTAGGACTAGCGATCGTAAATCTCGATGATCCCTATGCCTTGTCGATCATAAACGCCATAGCGCCTAGTGTGGATGTCTCCACCTATAGCCTTACAAGTTCTGCAGCCACTGTCTATGCTGAGTCATTGTCGCTAAGCCGACAAGGGTTCGAGGCTCGCATAGTAACTCCAATTGGTGCCGGCATCGTAAAGGGTAAGTTGTTAGGCTACTTCAATGTGAGCAATTTATTGGCGGTGATTACCACGTTAATTAACTATCTGCCGAAGAAAAAAGCCGTGGATATTGAGCAGCTATGCGAGCTTGTATCAGCGCTAACTTCGGTCGATGGCCGCATGGAAATAATTGGCAATTCCGAAGAGATAACAGCCGTAGTCGACTATGCACATACTCCTGATGGCCTGCGTAGTGCCTTGAAGGGGCTCAGGGATCACTTCAGCGGAAATATTTGGTGCGTGTTTGGCTGTGGTGGCAATAGAGATAAGGGCAAGCGACCCATTATGGGAGAGATCGCCGAAGCCTTCGCTGACCGCTTGATCATCGCAGACGATAACCCTCGCAATGAAGAGGGAGACGATATAGTTCAGCATATTCTCAGCGGCATGAACAAGCCTGAAAAAGCAATTATCGAGCGAGATAGAGAGAAGGCGATAGCCTATGCAATCGCGAATGCGGAGTCTGGAGATGTGGTTCTGGTCGCGGGCAAAGGCCACGAGACTTATCAAGATGTTGGTGGCAGTAGACTAATTTTCAGTGATGCCAATCAAGTTCGATTGGCGTTGCAGGCGAGAGAAGAGAAGTAGGGGGTGGGTGCATTGATCGGCAGTATGACATTGTCCCTGTTGGCTCAAGAATTGGATGGCGAATTGCTAGGTGAAGACGTGATGTTTTCAAATGTTTCTACCGATACTCGGTCGCTTAAGGCTGGTGATCTCTACCTAGCCTTGGTCGGGGAGAACTTCGATGGCAACAGCTTTGTCGATGAAGCCGCGCGCGCAGGTGCAGGCTCTGCCGTGGTATCTCGAAAGATTGCATCGCAATTGCCGACATTAAAAGTTGCTGATACCCATGTGGCTCTCGCCAAGATAGCGAATATGAATCGTCAGCGCAGTGCTGCAAAAGTAATTGCCCTGACAGGCAGCCAGGGGAAAACCACAGTAAAGGAAATGCTTCACTCGATCTTGAATAATTCAGCAGATTGTCTGGCTACTGAGGCGAATCTTAACAATACGATTGGAGTTCCGCTGACACTGCTAAAAGTTGAAGAGCGGCATGAATATGCTGTCATCGAGATGGGAGCGAATGCGGTAGGTGAGATTGCATTCAGCGTTTCTGCCACAGAACCCGATATCGCTCTCATCAACAATGCAAGCCCTGCCCATATTGAAGGCTTTGGTTCTCTACAGGGCATAGTCACCGCGAAAGGCGAGATCATCGATGGATTGAAGAGCGATGGTGTCATGGTATTGAATGCAGATGACCCATTCGTTGAAGATTGGTCGGCGCGAGCGGCGCGGAAACGAATAGTGCGATTCAGTTATGAAAATCTATCAGGCGACGCGCAATATTTTGCTTCACAAGTAAAGGAGCGGAGCGACGGGTCCAATAGTTTTAAACTTCATACCCCTCGGGGCGAGCAAGCGCTGAGAAGTCGCTTGCTCGGAAAACACAATGTTCTAAATGCTGTCGCGGCGTCAGCTGTTGCCATGGAGGCCGGCGCAAGTCTGACAGATGTTGTCGAAGGTCTAGAAAAATTGAATCCGGTATCGGGTCGACTCTCTCGTTTATCTGGATTGAACGGGTGTCAGTTGATCGACGATAGTTACAACGCAAGTCCTGGGTCTTTTACTGCGGCCATCGATGTCTTATCGAGACTGTCCGGGAAGAGAATCTTGGTGATGGGCGACATGGGGGAGCTTGGTGTCGATACTGATTCTGCTCACCGCAACATTGGCGAATATGCTGCAGCTGCAGGGCTCGATGCGCTTTGGGCTATTGGAGAGAAGTCGAAGTTGGCCATCGATGCTTATGCGGACAAGGGTAGACATTTCGAGAGCAAAGAAGAGCTTATAGAGGCGCTAGTTGATATCACAAGTCCAGATTTGACTCTTCTTGTTAAGGGTTCTCGCACAGCAAAGATGAACGAAGTTGTAACGGCCCTCAATATTGATGGAGAAACTCAATGCTAGTTTGGTTATCAGACTATTTAATTCAGTTCGATAATAGTTTCTCTGTGATTCAATACATTACTGTACGCGGAATTTTTAGCATATTGACGGCGCTTGGTATCTCCCTGCTAATTGGTCCTACTATGATTCGGCGATTGAACTATCATCAGATTGGGCAAGTCGTGCGGGATGATGGTCCAGAGAGTCATCTTAGTAAGGCTGGCACCCCTACCATGGGCGGCGCGCTAATTCTTGTTAGTATCGTCCTAAGCACGTTGTTATGGTCAGATTTGTCGAATCACTATGTATGGGTGACCCTGTTGGTTACCGTGTTATATGGTGCAATTGGATGGGTAGATGACTACCGTAAAGTTTTTAGAAAGAACACCGCAGGATTGTCAGCACGCTGGAAGCTCTTCTGGCAGACCGTTATTGGTCTTGGTGCGGCGATTACGCTGTACTACACCGCGTTCAGTGCGGTAGAAACTAGCTATATTGTTCCTTTCTTTAAAGATGTTTCTATCGGTATCGGTATCCTCTACATCGCATTTAGTTGCTTCGTTATTGTGGGCTTTAGTAATGCGGTGAACCTTACCGATGGTCTCGACGGCTTGGCAATCTTGCCAACAGTGATGGTGGGTGGCGCACTTGGAGCTATCGCCTATCTGGCAGGACACGTAGAGTTTTCAGCCTATCTAAATATCCCTTATGTAGTTGGTTCCGGTGAGGTGGTGGTGTTCGCTGGAGCGCTAGTGGGTTCCGGTCTCGGCTTCCTCTGGTTTAACACTTACCCTGCGCAAATTTTTATGGGCGACGTTGGATCGCTTGCACTTGGTGCGGCGCTCGCTGTCATGGCGATCATCTCGCGCCATGAGATCGTATTGTTCATTATGGGTGGAATTTTCGTAGCAGAAACAGCCTCGGTAATAATTCAAGTCGCTTCTTTTAAGCTGACTGGGAAGCGGGTTTTTAGAATGGCGCCATTGCATCATCATTTTGAATTAAAGGGCTGGCCAGAGCCAAGAGTCATTGTTCGGTTCTGGATTATAACCGTCATGTTGGTGTTGTTTGGCTTGGCCACTTTGAAGCTGCGCTAGGCCAAATTAGGTGGATAGAAAAGCAGGATTAGACTAGATGGCTGCCGAGCTAGATGACCGTCTTACCGTGATTGTTGGACTGGGTGATACCGGACTATCCTGCGTGAAATATTTTGCGTCAGTGGGTGAGAAAGTCAAAGTTGTAGATAGTCGCGATGAACCACCAGGCCTTGCTGCATTGCGAGAACAGTATCCAGACGTTGAATATGAATTAGGGAGTTTTAATCTAGAGACATTTGTTGCGGCGAAACAGCTTGTGGTTAGCCCAGGCTTAAGTATTCGCAGTGTAGAGATTGAAGCGGCAAAGGATGCCGGCGTAGCTATTACCGGTGACATAGATATTTTTTCGAAGCAGGTAGCCGCGCCAATCATCGCTGTAACTGGGTCGAACGGTAAGAGCACGGTAGTGGCAATGTTGGCTGCGATACTTAGAAAGGCGGGCAAGAATTTTGGGCTAGGGGGCAACCTAGACGGCGAAAACTTTAAACCAGCCCTCGAATTGATCGCAGAGGGTGAGAAGGATCTGTACTTGCTGGAATTGTCGAGCTTCCAGTTGGAGACGACAAAGAGCTTAGGAGCAGCTGTAGCCACTATCTTGAATTTGAGTGCAGACCATATGGATCGATACGAAGGGATTGATGACTATCACCGCGCGAAGCAAAGAATATTTACAGCTTGCAAGCAGGTAGTTATTAACCGAGATGACAAACAGAGCTATCCGTTGGAAGAGAGTGATGCAAAAGTGTGGGATTTTGGGTTCGGTCGAGCTGGTGTGAATGGTTTGGGCCTGCTTGAGGAAGGCGGCGACCAATACCTTGCCTATCAGCTAGAAAAAATTGTCTCGGTAAATGAGTTAAAAGTTTTTGGTCAGCACAATATTTCGAACGTATTAGCGGCGGTAGCGCTAGCCATGGCAATAGACATAGACATGAATGCAATCAAGTCGGCGATCACCGAGTTTTCCGGATTGCCACATCGCTGTCAGTGGGTGGCGAACATTGATGGCGTCGACTTCTACAATGACTCTAAAGGAACTAATGTTGGTGCGACTGTTGCCGCTGTTGAGGGTCTGGGTGAGCATATTTCGGGACACATAGTATTGATTGCCGGTGGTATCGCTAAGGGAGCAGATTTCGCAGCTCTCGTGCCGGCGATGAATAAATGGGGCAAGGCGGTGATTCTCATCGGACAGGATGCAAAAGAAATGGCGAGCTATTTCGACACTGAAGTTCAAACCCATTTCGCAACTGATATGCAGGATGCTGCGCGAATAGCATTGCAGCAGTCAGCCGCTGGTGATGCCGTTTTACTCTCACCTGCTTGTGCCAGTTTCGATATGTATGACAATTTTCAGCATCGAGGTTTCGCCTTCATAGAATCAGTGGAGATTTTGCAATGAGTATGGCGAGGGCGATGGCGCCCGCGAGTAATCTCATCGATCCGATTCAGTCGCGGCCAGTGAATAGCATATTGTTGTTCACGTTCTTACTGCTATTTATTGGGCTATTGATGATGACGTCCGCCTCCGTCGAGATAGCGAGTAGTCAATACTCTGATCCCTTTTTCTTTCTTAAGCGGCAGCTGGTTTTTTCAGCCGTAGGAATTTTCGTTCTAGTGGCAACTCTTCATATTCCAGTTTCAACCTGGCGTGAGCAGAGCTGGTATTTGCTAATGGGGTCGTTTGCGCTACTACTCTTGGTGCTTGTGCCTGGCGTGGGTGAGTCTGTTAAGGGGAGTACGAGAAGAATTGATCTGGTCGTCTTCGATCTACAACCTTCGGAGTTGGCAAAAGTTTTTATTGTGGTGTATCTCGCAGCATTTCTGGAAAGACAGTTGGACGAGGTTCGTGAAAAATGGTCTGGTTTTTACAAGCCTCTTTTGGTTGTTGGTTCGGCTGTAGCCTTATTTCACTTCCAGCCTGACCATGGAACGATGGTTATTCTTACGCTTACTGCACTCTGTATGATTTTCCTCGCGGGGGCAAAATTTTACCGCATATTGCTGATGTTGAGCTTTTCTCTGGGAGGAATCGCTTTGCTCGCAGTCATGAAGCCATATGTTATCGATAGAGTCACTTCTTTCCTAGACCCTTGGGCTGTTGAAAATGTAACTAACGGTGGTTATCAACAAGCGATGGCGCAGGTGGCTTTTGGTCGTGGCGAGTGGTTTGGCGTCGGCCTAGGGAATAGCATGCAGAAGCTCTACTTTTTACCTGAGGCGCATAATGACTTCGTGCTTGCCATTGTCGGTGAAGAATTAGGTTTGGTTGGTGTGGTTACGGTGATACTACTGTTCTCAGCATTAATCTATAAAGCGTTTGCCATCGGCCAGAAAGCGCAGAAAGAAGATAAATTGTTTGCGGCATTTTTTGCCTACGGTCTTGGCTTGCTGTTTGCCGGTCAGACGATGATTAATGTCGGAGCAAGTATAAGTTTACTCCCGGTGAAGGGCTTGACGCTGCCCTTCATGAGTTATGGGGGAGCGAGTCTGATTATGAGCTTTTTTATGATTGGCTTGTTGGTTCGTATTGAATACGAAATCGATGGCAAAACTAGCGATGTTGGTGAGGCATAAGTAGAAACGTGTCAGCTGAGAAATTAACAGTATTAATTATGGCGGCTGGAACCGGAGGGCATGTATTCCCGGCGCTTTCAATTGCGCAGAAGTTACAAGAGAAGAATGTGCGAACAGAATGGATGGGTACTCATCAGGGGATGGAGAACAGATTGCTCGAAGGTACTGGGATCCGAATTCATGCCGTTTCTGCAAAGGGCCTCAAAGGCAAAGGAATTCTACGTTTGTTGTTTGCGCCCATTATGTTGGTTCAGGCATTGATTCAATCTATGCGGGTCTTATCTGAAGTGAAGCCAGATTGCGTATTGGGGATGGGAGGTTTTGTTTCAGGCCCGGGAGGCTTGGCTGCCAAATTGACTGGTAGGAAATTAGTTATTCACGAGCAGAATGCCGTACCCGGTTTTACTAACAAGCTATTGGCAAAGATTGCGAATCAGGTTTTCGAGGCCTTCCCTAATACGTTCTCGAGAAACGCAAAAGTAATTCACACAGGAAACCCGTTGCGTAAGGAGATCGCGGGCCTCGCGCTGCGTGCGCGAAGCCCTGTAGAGGAGCTGTCTAGGCCCTTGCAAATACTGGTGTTAGGTGGAAGTCAGGGCGCATTGGCGATTAACGAAATTGTGCCAGAATTTCTGGCAAATTGGTCAGCAGAAAATCGCCCAGCGGTTCTTCACCAGACAGGTGAACGAACTTTAGAGAATACGCGGTCGACCTATCGAGAAAAGGGGCTGGATTCGGCTGAAGGAATACAAGTCGTCCCGTTCATCAGTGACATGGCAGAGGCCTATGATTGGGCCGATCTAGTAATTTGTCGTTCCGGCGCGAGCACTGTTAGTGAGATTGCTGCCGTTGGATTGCCTTCGATATTGGTGCCATACCCGTATCACAGTGATCAACAGCAAAAACACAATGCGAATTGGTTAGTTCAGGCGGGCGCCGCTTTTCTATTGGAGCAAAAAACTTTGACAGCTCAGGCGTTGAGAGAGCTGGTGCTAGATCTTCATATAAATCGTAACAAACTACGGCGGATGAGCGACATTGCAAAATCCATATCGATCTGTGATGCAGACGAAATCATTGCGCGTAGATGTTTGGAGTTAGCTCATGCATAGCGCGGCCAATAGACATGTGATTCCAGAGATGAGGCGCATCAACAGACTGCATTTTGTTGGAATCGGTGGAGCCGGCATGTGTGGTGTGGCCGAAGTATTGCTGAATCAGGGTTATAAAATCAGCGGTTCAGATCTCAAGGAATCTCCGAATACTGTACGTTTAGCATCTATGGGCGCTGAAATATTTTTTGGCCATGACGCGGCAAACGTAAAAAATGCGGACGTGGTTGTTTATTCCAGCGCTATTGATGAACGTAATCCAGAAATCAAAGAGGCGATCAATGAGTCTAAACCTCTGATTGCGCGTGCTGAGATGCTAGCCGAATTGATGCGCTACCGTCACTCGATCGCCATCGCTGGTACACACGGGAAGACCACGACTACAAGTATTGTGGCATCTGTATTAGCCCAGGCGGGGTTCGATCCTACATTTGTTATTGGGGGTTTGCTGAATAGCGCGGGAACCAATGCTCGGCTGGGAGAAAGCAGATATTTGGTAGCAGAGGCGGATGAAAGTGACGCCTCTTTCATGCATCTGCAGCCTATGGTCGCGGTCGTGACTAACATCGAAGCAGATCACATGAGTACGTATGGTGGTGATTTCGAGAACTTGAAAAAGTACTTCATCGATTTTTTGCACAATCTCCCATTCTACGGCTTGGCTGTGTTGTGTATCGATGACCCTGTCGTGCGCGAATTACTGCCGCGCATTTCGAGACCAAAAATTACCTATGGTTTCTCAACGGATGCCGATTTCAGGATTACTAAATTGAGTCAGGAGCAACAAACGACTCAGTTCGAAGTAGTACGCAAGGAAGCAAAAGACACACTGAAAATTACATTGAATATGCCTGGCCGTCATAACGCGTTGAATGCGACAGCTGCAATTGCCATCGCGACAGATGAGGGAATCAAGGCTAAGGATATTCAGAGCGGTATCCGGAATTTCTCCGGAGTAGGCCGTCGTTTTGATGTGCAGGGTGAATTCGAAATAGACGGTGGGTCGGTCATGCTTATAGATGACTACGGACATCACCCTACCGAAGTGGCTGCCACTCTGCGTGCTCTGCGCGATGGATGGCCTGAGAATAGATTGGTCATGGTCTACCAGCCACATCGCTACAGTCGCACCAAAGATCTTTATGAGGACTTCGTCGAAGTATTGGGTGAGGCAGATGTTTTGCTTCTGCTGGAAGTGTATTCCGCTGGGGAGAAGAAGATCGCCAGCGCGGACTCTAGAAGCCTCTGTCGGAGCATAAGGTTGCGAGGAAAAGTCGACCCTGTTTATGTAAAAGAGGAGTCCGAGGTGCATGGGATTCTGAGTGAATTAGTTCGCCCAGGAGACATCATTTTGACTCAGGGAGCCGGAAGTGTCGGTTCTTTGGCCAAACAACTGGCCAAATTGGGTTTTAAAGCATAATTAATTGATTTTTATAGAAGAATTTTGCATTTAGCGGTCAAGAAATAGACAAATGAGAACGATAAATAAAGAGAAAATCATAGTAAATAGCGGGCACGTAGTTGTGCTGAAAGGCGGCGGCTCAGTAGAGCGGGAAGTTTCCCTTTTGAGTGGCGAAGCTGTCTATCAGGGTTTGCTGAGATTGGGTGTAAAGGCGAGTGTTCTAGATGTGAGCGATACCGTTGTCGCAGACTTAGAGCGCTTGAAACCGGACTTGGCACTGATCATGTTGCATGGTCAGGGCGGCGAAGATGGAACTATTCAGGGGCTTTTAGAAATTCTGAAAATCCCCTATACAGGGAGCGGTGTGCTGGCCTCGGCCCTCGCCATGGATAAGGTGAAAAGCAAGCTTATCTGGCAGCGTCTAGGATTGAGTACCGCCGATTTTGTCATGTTGAATGAGGCGACAGATTGGCAGGCATTGATAGATGAATTCGAAGTTGCGGTTGTGAAACCGGTGAATGGTGGATCGAGCCTAGGTATAGCAATAGTGAAAGACGCAGCAAGTCTGCAGCAGCAATTTGAAATGGCCAGAGGGTTTGATTCGGAAGTAATGGCCGAGAAGTGCGTGATCGGCAAAGAATTTACAGTAGGCGTGATCGACGATCAATTGTTACCCACTATTCAGCTAAGCACATCGAGAGAGTTTTATGACTTCGATGCAAAGTATGCCGATGAAGATGTAGAAGTTATTTGTCCGGCAAAGTTGAGTGACGAAAAACAGACGGAGCTTAATGACTTAGTACGTGCCGCCTTTGAAAGCCTCGATTGTGAGGGTTTGGCAAGAGTTGATGTTATGCAAGACCAAGATGGAGCATTCTACTTGCTGGAGTTGAATACGATTCCAGGTATGACGGACCACAGTTTTATACCCATTGCAGCGAAGCAGTCTGGAATCACTTTCGACGATTTACTATTAACAATATTAGAGTTAGAGCAAGCGGCGAACTAAAAAGATGGCGACTACAGAAAGAACAATTAGAACTGGAAGCGGAATACGTTCAACCCGCCGTAAGACCAGTTCGAGAAATCAGCCGCTTAGGCCTAGATCTTCCGGCAACCGAGGGCTCTACGTACTTGCCGCGGTATTAGTTGGCGTTGCTTTGCTTATGGTTCAAAACAGAGCGGGGATTTCTGGATTTTTAAATCGCCCAGTTAGTAAAGTTAGAATCGAAAATCAGTGGCAAAGAATAAGTGAGTCAGAGGTTAGCGAAGTATTAGCGCCGTTTATGGGAAATGGCTTCTTCGATTTCGATGTTGTCGAGGCGAAGGAAGAGTTGGAAATGCATCCCTGGATATTGCAGGCGTCGGTTACGCGAGTTTGGCCCGATTCACTATCACTGCATCTGACAGAACAAGTTGCTATAGCGCGATGGGGAAGTGAGCAATTGCTTAATCAGTATGGTGAGCTTTTTCAGCCGGAAAAACTGTTAGAACTAAATTCCCTGCCTTTGTTAACAGGGCCTGAAGAGAGTCAAGAGACTGTGATGTTGCAGTACCAGAAACTCAATCAAATTTTGTTTCCAGCAGGGTTACGCCTTTCCGGGCTGAGCCTAAGCAAGCGTGGCAGCTGGGAATACTTGTTGAATGAACAAATGCAAGTTGCGGCTGGTAGAGACGATGTGTTCGAGAAGACACAGCGGTTTATAGATTTTTATACTAGCCAGTCAGTGGAGCAATCATCTCAATTTCTATCCATCGATTTGAGGTATGGAAACGGAATAGCGGTACGTGATACCGAGTCAAATTTTACAGGAGTGGCAATTCGGTGATTCAGTTCCACCAAATATTATATAGAGTCCCTTGTCTGGGGAGTTCGAACGATGAATGAATCAGCAAATGACAACATGATCGTTGGATTGGATATAGGTACTTCCAAGGTCGTGGCTATAGTTGGGGATATTAACCCGGATGGCGGTCTGGATATTGTTGGCATTGGTAGCCATCGTTCTCGCGGACTTAAGAAAGGTACTGTGGTTAATATAGAATCGACAGTTGAGTCTATTCAGCGTGCGATCGAAGAAGCTGAGCTCATGGCGGGATGCCAGATTCATTCAGTCTATGCAGGGATTGCCGGCAGTCACATTCG
>Ga0316189_10001934_pt1 | contig 20444 bp, 18 predicted proteins | sample LowCovwburrow_MG_FD_204930 | JGI IMG/M metagenome (GOLD analysis project Ga0316189, IMG submission 204930) | Coastal sediment microbial communities from Maine, United States - Lowes Cove worm burrow | ecosystem: Environmental > Aquatic > Marine > Coastal > Sediment | place: USA: Maine... | reverse complement strand
GCGTGCGGCGCGTTGGTCCAGCCGGTACGCAGGTAAGCGCGCGGCCCGAACCCGAGGGAGGCATCCCGCCCGAGCACGCCGCCCACCATCGCGTAGACCAGCCGCTGCACCGCGCGGCGCCGCAGGACGGCACTCTCGGTCCCGTCCACCGTCTCGGTCAGCAGGCGGCCGTCGGTCTGGTACAGGTCGACGAAGGAGTCGGCGCCCCCCGTTCCGACCTTGAACGACGCGCCCACCCCCACCATCAGGCGGTTGTAGTGACCGCGGAGCTGCACCTCGAGCGGCACACCGTCCAGCACCAGTGAGGCGCTCGGAAGCAGCGAGTCGACCCCGTAGGGGACCGTGAGCGGCGCGCCGGGCTCCTGGCCGCTGGCGAGCGCCGCCAGATCGACGGGCTGGGGGTCGGCGAGGTCCACGGTACCGAACGCCACCCCGGTCGAGAACAACGCGCTGAAGCGGACCGGGAAGCCGCCCGTGTTGTCCGCGACGCGCTGCAGCACACCGGCAGCGCGGTCCCAGCGCCACAGGAAGATCCGGCCAGGCGCGGTGGACCCGGCCTTCGGCACCGCGATGTACACCTCCGCCTCGGGGTGCAGCGATGCGTAGATCGACAGATAGGTGAGGATGTCCCCGTCGAGCGCAGGAATGCACTCGTACGGGTGCTCCATGAGCTGCTCTTGGAAGTCGATCCCCATCTTCTTCCGCGCGTTCCCACGCACGAAGTAGAAGCCGTCGGTCAGTCGGTCGGTGGAGACCCGGTCGGACAGGCTGTGGCTGCCATCCGTGCGCTTCAGGTACACGTCCGCGCGCCCCAGCGGCACCTCGAACAGCCCGTCGCTGTTGTTCATCTCCTCCTCGTTGCCGTTGACGAACAGCTGGAATTCCTTGATGAAGTCCGCCACCTCGAACTCGGTGCCGTCGAGGTCGAACGACAGCGTCATGAATGGGATTCGGCGCGACTCGAGCTGCTCCTTGAGCTGGTTGACCGACGCGTTGACCGAGCTGTCCGTCAGCTTGGACATCAGCGCCGGCTCACTGTGAGCCATGGTCGCGGCGAGGTACCAGAAGTAGTTGACCGTGGTGCCGCCCACCTGCTCGTAGTACGGTGGCGACGGGGAGTTCTGGTTGTCGGCGGCGTAGCCGATGTAGGCGTACAGCAGGAACAGCGGCTCGCGGAGCTCCGGCCGATCGACGAACCACACGTCGTCGGTGAGGCGCAGCAGCTCACTTGCGCGCAGGCCCCACGCCTCCTCGGACAGGCCGTCCCACGGGATCGACGAGATGTCATCCACCGCCGCGCGGATGCGCGGGATCACGCTGTCGGGCACGCTGCCGCGCTGCCCGGTCGGCCCCAGCGTCCGGTCGACCTCCTTGCGGCCGGACTGGTACAGATCGATCTCCGGATAGAACTTCGCGTCCGGCCGCGCGATCCGCGCCATGATGTTGGACCGCAGCCCGTCGTGTCGGTAGTCGGTATCGAACGCTTGGAGCACCACCACCCGCGCGGCCTTCGCCGCGTTGGCCGCGTCGACGGCGGCCAGGCGGCGCTCGATCTCGAGCTGCTTGTCGCTCTTCTTCTCTTCGACGCTCTCGGCGAGCGCCCCGACCGCATCCTCCGGACCAGCGTGAGCGACGCCGCAGCACCACGCAAAGATCAGCGCAACACACGCGAACAGCGACATGGGACTCCAGGGGATTACGACCTTGGGCGCATGCTAGCAGGCGGAGGAATGCGCCGGGCGCTCCGGCCTAGCGACAGCTCGCCGCCATCGCCGCTCCGACGAACGTACAGGTCTTCGTATCGCCCCCTGACACCTGGGTCTTGGCCGGAGGACCGCCCTTGAAGAAGGCTGTGCAGGCCTCGCGTGGCACGCCGCTCATCACCATCTTCCCGCCCCGGATCGGTTGGCGGTCGCGAAAGCCGGAGGGGCAAGAGACCTGCACCGAGGAGAAGGACGACTCTGCGATGGTCAGCGTGATCGTGCCCGGGCCGGAGCTCGGCCGGGGGCGCACCGGGGCTGGTGCTGGCGGGGTCCTGCTGCTCGTGCGGGGGATGCCCCGGCCCACCGGCAGCGGCCGAGGCGCCGGGCGCGTGCCGGTGTCGACTTGCTTCAGCGTTGGCTTGGGCGCGACGCGTTCCGTCGTCTCCGGCGCGACCGCCTCCGGCGTGTCGTCGGACCCCATCACCGCCATCACCGTGATGATCACCGTGACCGTGAGCGCCAAGAGCACCATGAACGACAGCCCGATCACCACCGCGAACACTCTGTAGGACTGCGCGCGTTGCACCCCGGCACCGACGTGGGGTGCCGCCTGTGTGCCCGCGGGCGTCGCGATCGGCGTGGGACCGGAAGCGATCGGGCCTCGGATCCCCAGCGGCGCACCGATCGGCGGCGCGCCCATCGGGACCGCGGGCGGCGGCACAGCGCCGCCGGGTGCAGGGGGGGGCGCAGCGGCGAGCTCCGGAGGCTCCTCCGGAGGCCGCGGGCGGGTGAAGAACTCCGTCGCGCCGGCCGGCGGACCGGACCCGAGCTCGGGGTCCGCCTGCTCCTCTCCGAGCGCGACCATTCTGAGGTCCTCCGGAGGAGGAGGAGGCGGCGGCGGCGCCTCGGCCGCGAGCGGCTCGGGACGCCACATCTCCCGCGCAGGGGGCGGCGCGCCGGGGCGCGGGGGCGCCCCTCGTGACCTGGCGGAACCTGAGCCCGGGCGGCCAGACCCGGGGCGCGGTGGGCGGCCCGGTGGTTTGTTGGACATCGCGTACGCTTCCGGGAGGGGGCGACGCGCCTATCATAGCGCCCGCTGGGGCGCGCGGGGCTATCGTCGCGGCCGCGCCCGGCGCAGGATGGCGCGACGCGCGTTGAAGAACGCAGGCCCCAGGAAGCCCAAGAACAGCAACAGACCCAGCGCAGGCAGCAGCACAGCGAGGCTGTGCCGAGAGGGCGTCGAGGTGTGCCAGCGACTCCCAGCAACGGAGTGTCCCCCGGGCCCGTCGAGCCACGGGCTCGGCATCAGGGTCACCTCGGTGAACGCGCGCTCCCACGCGAGCACCTGCACCTGCACCTCGAAGCTCCGCCGGAGGTACAGACTATCGACCACCCGGTACCAGACCTCGTACCAGCGATACCGTGTCGCCGCGGCCCGCTCGAAGACCTCGGCGAGACCCTTCGGTTTCTGCCGCACGAAGGTCGCGCCGCCCCCCGCCTCGGCAATCCACTTCAGCGAGACGTGGTCGATCCCGACGTCCTCGAGCCCGCCGTCGATCCGGTAATCCGCCAGCTTCCCGCACAGGTCGCGCGCGGTGACGGCACGGTTCAGCCCCGTGGGCTTGTCGCCCTTTCGATACCGCAGCCCCAGCCCCACCGTGTAGACCGTGGGACGGGTGTGGCCCCCGTGCGAGCCGCGCACCTCACGGAGGCGATCGAGCACCCGCTGCAGGCGCGGCGCGTTGTCGCTGCAGAGGTCCGACCCGCGCTCGTTGTTGAAGCCATCGGTGAGCACGATCACCGTAGGCGCCGCTCCGCTGACCTTCAGGAACTGGTCGATCTCGGAGACGGACAGCAGCTCCGTCACGCTGTACATCACTGCGTCGTACAGGTGGGTGTAGCCCCCCGACGGCCGCATCAGGTGCGTGTTGACCGCGGCGATGTACTCCTCGCGTGTGGTGACAATCCGGGGCACGCCGCCGTCGATCCCCCGGACCTTGTCGTTGAACTTGAGCAGCGCCACGCCGGTCTTGCTGTTGTGCTCCGGGAAGAAGCCGTCGATCACGCTGGGCTTCAGCAGCGCCGAGTGCACCTTTCGGATGCGCGCCTGATCGTCCTCGTACATCGACCCCGATCCGTCGATCAGCAAGATGAACAGCTGCCCGCTAGCGGTCGGCTCGTGCGGGATCAGCTGCATCTCTTCCTGCACGGCCCCGTCCATGGTGATCCGGACGTCGCCGTCGCGCAGGGCGCGCGACAAGGCCGTGGAGGACACCGGGTCGCGCAGGAGGAAGGACAGGTGCACCTCGCCCGTGCCGCGGTCCACCCGAGGCAGGCAGGCCGAGACGTCGTCCACGGCTGCTTCGGCGCACTCCCGGGCGTTGGACAGCACGTCGACCCGAAGCTGCGCCTTCGCGGCCGGCCGGTCCTCACCGATCCGAAAGGCGGACCCCGGGACGGGTGCCGGAAACTCCGTCGTCTGACAGCCGCACACCACCAGCCATGCCGCCGTGAGCCACCTCATTGCTCCTCCCGCGGCAACATCAGAAACTCGACCACGGTCTCGCCCGCTTCGCCCAGCACGACCCGGTCTTCCATCCGCAGGCCCGTCTCGAGGGGAGCGGGCCGGGTGGGGTCGAAGCGCAGGTCGATCCGCTCGAGGAGACGCCGCACCACCGTAGGCGCCGCGGACAGGCCGCGCACCGCGTAGCGCCCAGAGTCATCGACGACGAACGACGCATGGAGCTCGGCGACGCCGCGCTCAGCGGGGAGGTACACGTCGAGACCCCGAGGAAAGTGCCCGACGAACCGCTCCGCCGCGCTGCCGTCGGCGTGCGGCACCGGAATCCGCAGTCCGAAGCGCTCTGCGGACAGCACCCGAATCCAGCCGGCGTACAGGTCGTCGGGCAGCGGCCAACACAGCAGCCCGTGGACACCGCCGAACACGGCCGCTGCTGCCGCACCACCGAGGTACAGGTCGCCGCTGAACGCGCCCCCGTAGTGCCCCGGGATGTGCCACACCGCGGCCGCGAGCGCGCCGGCAACGGCGCCGCCGCCCACGTGCGAGAACAGCGACGCCGCCCATGGGACCCAGCCCAGCGGAGACAGCGCCGGGTCGAAGCGCGCTTGGGCGCGGCGCGCGACGAACGGTCCGAGCCCGGAGAACACCCCCGCGGCGACCCACGCCACGATCCGGACTCGGAGGCTCACGAACGCCGCGTCCGCCAGCAGCATGTCGAACGCCTCGCCGGTGAACAGCGGAAGGACCAGTCCGAACAGCCCGATGACGGCCCACCAACCGAGCAGCGCGACCGCCGCAGCCAGACCGCTCCACAGCACGCGCCAGCCCATCCCCTGGCGCCGCAGAGCGCCCTCCAGGAACACGCTGGCGGAACAGACCGCACACAGCAAGGTGCCCAGATACAGCGTGGTGTCGACGCGCTGGCTCCACCACAGCCCCGCTGTGTGGTAGAGCAGGGGTCCTCCCTGCAGGATCACCGCGAGCGCCACCCACCAGGCCACCAACCCGACCGCGGCCAACACCAGGCCCATGACGGCGTGGCGCATGTGGGTGTAGGGGATCAGGTAGATATTCACCGCGACTCCGCTGCGACGGCTCGAATCTAAACCAGCGGCGACAAATCGGGGATGCCATGGCCAAGATGGTGACGTTTCTGCAGCTCTCGCCGGAGTTCGGCGGCACCAAGTTCGGTCCCTTCACCGGCATCGAGATCCGGCTTGGATCGGACCCGGGGTCCTCGGACATCACGCTTCCCGAGACGCTCGGCGTCATCCCGCAGCACGTCAAGCTGCTCAAACAGCAGGACGAGAGTTTCATCCTGGCACCGGTGGATCGCGCGGCGCCGCTGTACCACTTCCGCGGAGACACCGGTGAGCCCAAGCTGGTGACCTCGCCGCTCGCGGTCGTCGCCGGCGACTCCTTCTCTTTGGTGACGCCGCACGGGCCCCGGTTTCTCCTGGTCGTCGCGGGGGACCCCAAGGCGATCGCTGCCGGCGCACGGGAGTCCGAGGGGCCCGGACTGGCCGGCCGGGGCGCCCACATGCAGCGAGGGGTGCTCGCTGAGATTCAGCGGCGCGGCTTCGCGGCTGTGTTCACGAGCCGGCTGGGCAACATGTTCATGCGCGGCTGGCAGATGGTGAAGACCGGCCAGATCTTCTCACCGATCTACATCGTGTCCGGGATGCTGCTGCTCGCAGGCTGGTTCGGCGCCGGCGGAACCGCCTGCGCCGCGCTGAACTTCAAGCGCCAGTCGCAAGCCACGCAGGTCAAGCTCTCCGACTGCAAGGACCAATGCGGAATCAGCCAAGGCGGGGACGGCACCGGCGACCCGACGGTCCCCGAGCTGACGCGGACCCTCCTCGAGGATGTGGAGTGGCAGAACACGATGCACGCAGACTCGACGCTGTACGCGGCGTACGCTCGGCAGCTCGACGTCGTGTTCTCGCAGCCCGAGCGGTACCGTTGGGTGTACACGAGCAAGAACAGCCAGTACCGCAAGTTCAGCGAGGCGCTCACCTCCAAGAGCCTCCCGCCCCACCTCGTGCGGGTGCTGGCATTCGCCGCCGCCACCCCCAACCGGGCAGGCAGCACGCGCGCCTGGTCGAAGGTCAACGACTCCGACGACCGGGAGGTCTGTGGTCGGGGGGCGCTCGCGCTGACCTACCGCCAGGCGCGCAACCTGGGTCTCAGCGTGCAGCCGGACGCCCTGGTCGACAGCCAGGTGGCGGCCTCGGGCGACATCGCGCTTCAGCGCAGCGCGCTGGAGAAGACCATGAGCGCGGCCGGGCCCACGAGCGAGTTCAAGGACGACGGCATCCAGTCCGACGGCGCTGCGCTGCAGGGCGGCATGCAGTGCCTGTCGGTGGCGGGCGACGACGAGCGCGACGACCTGAAGGCGGTGGCAGGGGCCCTGAAGCGCACCCTCGGTAAGAAGGTACCGGACGAGGGCAGCGCCTTCTGGATCGCGAGCCGACTGGTGATGCTGTTCGCCCAGGACTTCAAGGCGACCAACCTCGAGGGGCTGTCGTTCGACGCGCGGACGCCCCCCTCCGTCGCCATGGACAACGCCGACGTCTTGGACTCCCGCCGCAACTTCGCTGTCCAGGGCGCAGCACAGCTCATGGCACGCGCCGCTGCGGTGCCCTGCCTCGCGCGCTTCGACAAGGATCAGCGGGAGGTGCCCGAGTGGTTCATGAAGAAGCCGCCGAGGCTGGGCTCCTGTGCGATCCTCAAGGCCTACGTCGAGTACGGCCGGCTGTGACGAACAGCGCCAGCGACAGCGCGCCCCCGGCACCGCCCGCTGGGCTCGTGGTGCAGCCACCGCGACACGCACTGCCGCCTGGCTCCGACGCGAGGTCGGACGCGTTGTCGCAGTCCGGGCAGGCGGAGGTGTCGGTGACTGGTTCGGTGTTGGCCGTGTTGGTACGGACCGCGCCGGTGTCGGCCGATCCGGTGTCGGCCGGTCCGGTGTCGGCCAGTCCGGTGTCGGCCGGCGCGGCGGCCCGTGCCGCGGGGACTCCAGCGAGTAGCGTTGCCAGGAACCAGGCGGTCACTGCATCTCCAATCTCAGGTGTCCCCTCCTACCACGTCTGCCCTCGTCCGCCCTTGTAGCGCCCCTCCCCATGCATTAGGGGGACGGGCCGATCTACTGCGGAGCACGCATGTCCAAGCAGGCCACCATCGCCAGTCTCGTACGCATCGCGGCGAAGAGCGAGGCCGAGTTCGTCGAGACCGTCAGCAACGTCGTCCAAAACGAAGAAACCGATCGGGTGTGGGAGTTCTTCGACCGCCTGAACATCCCGCGCAGCCAGGGCGCCGAGGGCACCGATCTCGAGGCTCCCCTGCCCGAGCTCGCCGGTGCCGAGCGCGACATGACGTTCGCAGAGGAGTTCAAGGTCACCGCTGGCGTCCAGCGGTTCCTCGATCGCCACGAAAAGAAGATCAAGTGGCACGCCACGCGGCCCAGCGCCGAGGGTGCCGACAACGTGTTGCTCCTGTTCCGTGCCTGCATGATGACCACCAACCTGCGCCTGCTCCGCCTCAAGCGCCTGCTGGCCAGCAAGGATGAGCTGACGCCCGACGAGTGGTCCGGCGCGCGCAGCATGATGAACAACTCCTACCTGTCGTTCCGCAACTTCCTCCAGCTCGTCGCCAGCGACTGGGTCGACGCGGTCGGCACCGTGGTCCCGCGGGACGATCTGGTCGCCAAGATGGGCCGGTTCCACGAGCTGGTCGACGGCGAGATCCAGCGGCTCGAGCAGCTCAAGGACAACCTCGAGGAGCGGCGTCGCGAGCTGACGGTCCTCCCCGAGGGCTACCCACCGGTCAAGCCGCCCATCTACTTCCACGGCGACCTGCTGGGCAAGGGGCCCTGGAAGCTGTTCTGGAACACCATCAACGGCCGCGCGCACCACTTCCGCGAGACCATGGCCTAGCAGTGCTCGGGCATTCTCCGGTCGGTCTCTGCGAGACCGGAGATTCCCGCGCCCTGCTGGCTCATGTTGCCGTTCGGCCCGCTGCGGGCCTCCCTCGGTCGCATCGCTCGGGGCAAGTCCGGCCCCCGGTGGGGGCCTTTCCCCGAGCGCTGCTCGCGCGACCACGCGCCGTCAGACGCCGCGCGCTTCGGCATCCCAGACCACCTTGTGGAGCTGGATGCCGAACCGCACCGGCAGACGGTCCTCCACGATCCAGCCGGCGAGCGCCGCGAGCTCGATGTCCCCCCACGCTGGGCTGAACACCACCGTGCACCGGTCGGCGAGGCCGTGCTCAGACACCACCGCGCGGGCCCACTCGTAGTCGCCGCGGCTGGCGATCACGATCTTGACCTCGTGGTGTGGACGCAGCCAGCCCAGGTTGTCCCATAGGTTGCGGGACACCTCGCCCGAGTCCGGGGCCTTGAGGTCCATGATCACGTGGACCGCCTCTGGCACGCGCTCGATCGACAGCGAGCCGCTCGTCTCGAGCAGCACCTCGTGCCCCAGTGACAGCAGGCGCTCCATCAGCGGAATCGCGGCCGGCTGCAGCAGCGGCTCACCGCCCGTGACCTCGACCATGTGGATCCCGTGGGACTGCACCTGCGCGATCACTTCGTCGACCGACCGGGTGTCACCGCCCCGAAAGGTGAACTCCGAGTCGCACCACGTGCAGCGAAGATTGCAGCCGGCGAGCCGGACGAACAGGCAGGGCTTGCCCGCGTGGGTCGACTCGCCTTGGATCGAAGCGTATGTCTCGATGATTCGGAGGCGCTGGTCGCGCGGGATGGAGGGCTGCGGCATGTCGCGGCCTAACCAATCCGCGCTTCAGCGGCGCTCTGAGGTACAAGGGGGCGCACCAGGGGGAAGCATGTACGCCAAGATCACCAGTGTCTCGCTGCTGCTCGTTGCGCTGCTCGCCTGCGGCGATTCGTTCACCACCGCCCAGAGCGCCGACACCGTCGAGGCCTACGAGCAATACCTCGAGGCCAACCCCAACGGCCGCTTCGTGATGGAGGCCCAGAGTCGCCTCGCAGACCTGGTGCTGGAACACGCAGCCAAGACCAAGTCACTCGAGGCCTACGACGCGTTCCTGGCGCGCTTCCCCCAGAGTGTCCTGCGCACCCGGGCGCTCGAGGAGCGCGAGGCGCTGCTGTATGCCTGGTCCAAGGAGACCAACACCGTCGAGAGCTGGCAGCGGTTCCTCGACGAGTACCCCAAGGCCCAAAAGAAGCAGCGCAAGTACGCCAAGCGCATGGTCTCGGTCCACGCGTACCTCCCGAACCTCGAGGTCACCGCGCCTCAGCAGCAGCAGATCAACCTGGCGGAGGACCCGGAAGGGCCGCTCGACGGCTGGGAGTTCACGGTGGACGTCACCAACAACGGCACCGAGACCCTGACGGACCTGCGGATCACCATCCAGTACCTCTCCCCCGAGGGGGGTGTGCTGCAGGAGCGCGAGTGGCCGGTGGTCGCCGAGTTCTGGTCGGTCCCGGTCGAGGAAGAGCGGAAGGTCCCTATGAAGCCCGGCGAGACCCGGGACTGGGTCTGGACCTCGGGCGACCTGCCGGAGCGCTGGGATCGTCGCGTCAACGTGTTCGTGTCGCGGATCAGCCTCGCTCGATAACCGCAGCGATCATCGCCTCGACGCCCGCGATCGGCGTGGTCGGCGTGACCCCGTGGCCGAGGTTGAACACGTGCCCGAGCGGTCCGGCGGCGTCGATGATCCGATGGACCCGACGCCGGATCTCAGCCGGCGGCGCAAACAGCGCCATCGGGTCGAGGTTGCCCTGGACCGGCATCGCGCCCAGCTCAGCGCGGGCCCGCGCCATGTCGACGCGCCAGTCCAGCGCCACCGCATCGGCGCCCGTCTGGGGCACGAAGTGCAGGAACGGACTCGTGTCGCGGGTGAAGAACACCCGAGGCGCTCCCTTCACCCGAGCAAAGGCGCGCTGCGTCGCCGGCAGCGCGAATCGCTCGAAGTCCTCGGGCGAGAGCACCCCTGCCCAGGTGTCGAACATCTGGACCCCAGCAGCGCCCGCGTCGATCTGGGACTGCAGGTAGTCGCCAACCATGTCCGCGAGGCGATCGAGCAGCAGGCGCGCGGTATCGGGGTCGCCGAACAGCATGCGCTTGACGTGCTCCCAGTTCTTGGAGCCGCTGCCCTCCACCATGTAGCAGAGCAGCGTGAACGGAGCGCCGGCGAACCCCAGGATGGGCACGTCAGGACGCGTCTTGCGGAACTTGCGCAGGGTGGCCGGCACGATGGGCAGCGCATCGGCGACGTCCGGCTGTCTCAGCGCCGCCACATCCGCCGCGCTGCGAAGCGGCGCGGGCAGGCGCGGCCCGGACCCCTTGTCGAAGCGCACCTCCATCCCCATGGCCTCCGGGATGGTCAGGATGTCGGAGAACACGATGGCCGCGTCGACGTCGAAGCGATCGACCGGCTGGCAGGTGACCTCGGTGGCGAGGTCGGAGTCGCCGCACAGCTCCAGGAAGCTCACCCGCTCGCGGATCTTTCGGTATTCGGCCATATACCGTCCGGCTTGCCGCATGAACCACACCGGTGGCCGATCCACCGGGAGTCCGCGGAGCGCATTGCCGAGACGTGTGTGCTTGTCCATCGATCCTCCGAGCCCAGACTCTACCGTCCCGCACACCCTCGATGGGCACGGTATGGTGCGCCATGCTGCTTGCGCTGATGTCGCTTTTCACCCCCGCTGCTGCCCTGACCAGCAACCAGGCCGGGCCCTCCTTTGATCTCGCCGCCGGCCTGGGCCTCGGCGGCGGGTCGATCAACGCGCGCGGCGCCGGTCAACTCTCCGTCGGTGGATGGGCCGGGCGGTACGACGACTCGTTCGCCATCGGGCGCTACTGGTGGTTCGGCGCGACCGGGCGCGCAGACTGGCGCCCCGGACTGTTCATCGCCGCCCCCCTCGCGGAGATCCGCCGCGGCGTCGATGTGATCGTCGCGGGGGCCTACTGGGGCGCGGCACTCGGGCCGGTGTTGGCGGTCGGCTCTGGCCCCACATCCACCGGGCTCGCCGCGCGAGCTGTGGGCGGCGCGAAGTTCCGCCGCACGCGCTACTTCAGCTTCACCGCACGCATCGAAGCGGGCGCCGACCTGTTCGCGGGCCGCCCGACGTTCGCCGGCGCGGTCTTGCTGGGGGTGGCCTTCGCGCGCCCGGGAAGCGCTCAGAAGCCTTCGACCACCCAGTCGAACACCTCGCCCAGCCGCAGGTAGGCCGCCTCGTCCTCCGCTGTCAGCGCCCCCACCAACAAGTCGGGCCCTTCGTCGAGGTCGTCCGGGTCGGTGTACCGGTACAGCTCCTCGGTCGGCACGCCCCGGTTGTGGACTCGGCGCAGCTTGTATCGGTGGTCGCGGACCATCCGCGTGATGTAGCCAACCTCCCGCAACGGGTCGGGACTCGCGCCCCCCGGAGTGAAGCTCTCGGTGAACACCCAGGGGCGACCCTCGACCCGGTCTGGGTCGAGCAGCGTCGCCAGGAAGGACTGCCCATCGACGTCGTGGAGCACCGGCGCGCCCGCGAGCTGCGCCACCAGCGGAAACACGTCGACGAAGTGCAGCAGCGCGTCGCTCGTGGTCCCGGGCGCGGCGACCATCGGACCGCTCACGATAAACGGCACATTGACCCCACCGTCGAACGTAGTGCCCTTGGCGCGCATCTCGTCCCAGGGCGCCACCGTCACCTGCTCGGCCGTCCCGTTGTCGGCAGCGTAGATCACCACGGTCCGCTCCCGCAGCTCATCGCTCATCGCGTCCAGCAGACGCCCCACCTGCGCGTCGGTCACCCGGACCATCTCGTCCATCTTGGTCCAGACGGGGGCGTCCTGCTCCAGCGTGGTGTCGATGAGTAGCGGGGCCGGCGGGACGTGCCACGGCTCGTGCGCAGCGGGGTACGCCACCCACAGAAACCACGGCTCGGGCAGGGTCGCCATGTGGGCGATCGCTTCGTCGGTCACATCGGTGGTGGCATACCTCTCGGTCCACTCCGGCACCCCGTCCACGACGCGCTCCCAGTAGCTGTACCCCCGGGTGGGCTCGCCCTGCATGAACTTGACCGACGCTTCCCGCACGTTGCCGAGCATGCCGACGAACCGCGAGAACCCGCCGCGCTCCCGCGGCGCGTCGAGCACGTCGAGGCCCTGCTCAACGGCCGTGTTCATGTGCCACTTGCCGATCGCGGCGGACGTGTACCCGCCCGGGGCGTCGGTCAGCAGCTCGGGGAGTGTGACCTCGGCGGCGGACAGCCCGTCGAGGCTGTCGTGCATCGACAACCAACGGCCCACGCCGGTGCGCGACGCGTGCCGCCCGGTGAGCAACGAGACCCGCGACGGCGAGCAGCTGGGGTTGCTGTAGGCGTTGGTGAACCGCATCCCGCTCGCGGCGAGCGCGTCGATGTGAGGGGTCTCGACGCGGCCCCCGTACGCGCTGGTGCGATCCATGCCGATGTCGTCGGTGATCACCAGCAGGATGTTCAGCGACGCCCCACTCTCCGACTCGGGCCCATGGCCGCATGCGCCGAGCAGGGCGCTCCCCGCCACCAGCGCTGCCATCGCGCCCCGGCTGTGTCTCATGGCTCCACCCGAATCTCACCCTGCACCGTGAGCCCCGCCTGCCAGTCGCTGACCGCCCCCACCGGCAGCGCCGGGTTGCCCGCGACCACCACATCGCCGCCCACTTCGGTGGGACCATCCGGTCCGCTCAACGCAGCGAGCACCGGGTTGTCATGCAGCAACAGGTCGCCACCCACCAGCGCCAGCCTGTCCAAGCCGTCCAGCGCGACCCAGTCCAGATGCGCCGAAAGCTCCAGGGAGCCGCCGACCGACACGAGCCTGCGCAGCAGCGGATCACCGGCGATCCCGAGGTGGGTCAGCACCACGTCTCCGCCCACCTGCTCGAGCGCCTCGAGCGGCGCCAGCGACACCAGGGACGGAGCGTCTCGCAGCAACAGGTCGCCCGTGACGACGGTCAGCCGGTCGAGGCGCAGATCGGTCAGCACAGGCAGCGCCGCGAGCCGAACGGTGCCCACAGCGTCGAGCTCAGGCAGCGCCACCACCGCGAGCGCCGGCAGATCCTCCGCCACCAGCGCGTCGAGCACGGCGACCGCGGGGAGGTGGAGCCGGCTTAGGCCCGTCGCGCCGGAGAGATCGAGCCCGCCCAGCGCCGTGACCCCCGAGAGCGTGACCTCGGCGGCGCCGGTCACGACCAGCTCGTCCACCGTGCACAGACACGCGTAGCCGTCCGCGACCGCCACATCAGCGATCAGGGTGCCCGCAATCTCGGTGACGGCGGGGCACGGCACCCCGTCCGTCGAGGCGACCCACCCGCCCACAGACTCCCCCGCACACGGTGCCTCCGCCGGTTCCTCGACCCCCGGCGCGCCGCAGTCCAGCCACGCGCCGAAGCGCGCACGATCCGCGGCGGGGGCTGCAGAGGCCGGCGGCATCGTGGCGTCCGCCGGCACCGCGCGCACCCCGATCCGCTCGGCGTTCGCCTGCACCTGCGCCAGCGTGTCGAAGTCGAGCCCGGCCGGAGCGCCGAGCCGCCTCGCCCCGGTGAGCCCAGCGGAGTGGCACGGCGCGCACCAGGCGGTGACGAACGGGTCGCCCGCGTTGGACCAGGTGAGCGAGGCGTCGGTGCAGCCTGGGTCGGGGGGAGCCGTCGGTTCGCCACCGCCGCAGCCCGCGATCAGGAACAGCCAGCGCGCCATGGGCGGACCCCCGCGAGCCAGTCGCCGGGGTCGACGTCGAGGCGCTCTAGAACGCCCGCGGCGAACGACGCGTACGTGAGCTTGTCGCCGCCCGCGTCCGGCAGGCCAGAATCCAGATCGACCGGTAGGGCCTGCAGCCATGCGTCGGTGTGCCCGAGGACCTGCCCCCCTGCCGTCCCGCCGCCGATCAGCATCGCGGAGGTGTGCGGCCAGTGGTCCTTTCCGCCCTTGCTGTTGCGCGTGGGGGTCCGCGTCATCTCCGAGATGACCACCACCAGCGTGTCGTCGAGCATCGACAGCGACTGCAGATCGCCGACCATGCGGTCGAGTTCCTTGAACAGCGTCTCGAAGTATGTGTGCTGAGAGGCGGTGTCGACGTGCGTGTCCCAGTTGAGCCCGGTGTCCATGAACACCGACTGGCACACGTCGCCGGCGAGCAGGGCCAGCGCCATGTCCACCTGGTTCGACATCGAGGGCTCGATCCCGGGCACCACCAGCTCGGTGAACGCCTCGCCGCGCGCCCGGAGCGCATCGGAGCGCTCGGTGGCCACCACCAGGTCGTCGAGGCGCTGTCCGCTGCGATCGTGCCCCGTCCCGCGGCGGACCCGGAGCGCCTCGGTGCGCGCCAGGCGGTGCGCGCTGAGCGCTGCCAGATCGTCGTCGTCGGGCAGCCAGAGCATGGGCGGGCTGCCGTCAGGGCGGGGACGGATCTGGACGCCATCGTCGAGCAGTGCACCGAGCTGCCCCCGCGCGCCGAGCTGGATCGCCGTCGGCGCGAGCGAACCCGAGGAGGAGAACCCGCTGAGATCGACGCATCCGATCGGCAGCCCCTCGGCGTGCGCGGCGCCGGCGATGTGGGCCAAGTCCGGGCCGAGCTGGCCGGTTCCTACGACCCCGGTGAGCACCCGCGCGCGCGCTTGCGGGTGGCCGATCGCACCGACGAACAGCCCGTTGACCACCGCAGTCCGCCGCGCCCACCGCTCGAAGTACTGCGTCGCCGCCGGGCGGCGCGCCGGGTTGACCTGCACAGTCAGGTTGCCGAACGAGCGCAGTGCCTCGACGTCGTCCGGGTTGTCGATGTCCTGGTCGACCTCGGGACCCTCGACCGTGGCGCCCCCGGGCTTGGGGTCGAACACATAGGAGGTGTCCCAGCCCCCATCGGCGTACACAAGGATCAGTCTCCGCTTTCCGACGGAGGCGCCCCGAGCGCTCACCCCGGCCAGCAGCCCGGCCAGCGAGGAACCCAGCACAGCGCGGCGTGTCCAGCTCATGGGTGGATCATCTCCGGGTCGGTCAGCAGCGCCGTGAGAACGAGCTTCCAGCCCGCGGCGGGGTCACCGCGGCGCGCGACGGCGTCGTCGAACAGGGCGAGCAGCGCGTCGACCTGGGGCGCGTCCGGGTCGTCCGACGCCTGCAGCACGCGTCGACGCAGCGCACCGATCTGCACCCGGACGGCGGTGCGGTCGGTGATGGTGCCGTCCAGCAGCACGCCATCGAGCACGGCGAAGTCCGCCGCCTCCGCGGCAAACCGCGTCATCGCCAGGAGCTTGGTGGGCGTGGCGGTGTGGGTGGGCGAGGTGCGCCGAATCCCGTCTGAGCCCCCGGAGAGCGCGCGGAACCCGAACACGTCGCTGCGCGCGAGATCGACCGCGCCCCAACACTTCGTCCCGCAGCCGACCGTGTCCTCCACGATCCAGCGGAACCGGGTGAGCGCCTCGATGGTGCGCGCGTACTGCTCGGGGCGGACGGTCAGCAGGCCGGCGTCGGGGTCCGACCCATCGCCGCGCGCGGTTCGGAACGTGTCCGAGAGGACCACCTGCCGAACCAGGCTGCGGACCGAGTACCCGCTGTCGACGAGATCCTGCCCCAAGGCACTGGCCAGGCCTGGGTCGACGCCCTCCGGGTCCACCTGGGTGAGGTATGCGTAGAACCGCCTCGCCGAGCACGCGGCGAACCGCGGGTCGTCGATGATCAGGGCACCGAGGTCGCTGACGCGCTCGCCGGGCGACCCGTACAGCGCCGGATGCGGCAGTCCCAGCTCCTCCCAGACGCGCTCCTCCGCGGGGCTGTACAGGCGCAGCGGGTAGCAGACGTCCTCGGCGAAGCCAGCACCAGCGGGCAACAACTCGAGGTTGAACTCCACCTCCTCGCAGTCACCGAGCAGGAAGCTGTTCATCACCTTGTTGGGGAGGACCGGCTTGTAGCCCCACAGGAAGCTCGCGATGGGCTCGAGGGCCTGGTGGCAGCCCCCGCACGCCGGGTTCGTCGCGATGGCCTCGGTGACCTCGTCGACCTCGGTGACGACCGGCGGATCGACGATCTCGATGGGCCGCTGGCTGATGTCGTCGCACAGAAACGTGGACGCGATCAGGTTGGCGCGACCGCGATGGAAGTTGTTGCCGTTGCTCGCGTGCCGGTGAAACAGCTCTGAGCTCGACAACAGGCCCGCCGCCGGGCGCCCGTCCGTCCACCACGACAGCTGCAGCACAGGGCCGTCGGGGTCGAACGGCAGGCCGTAGATCTTGGCGAGCGTCCGGTCCGCCCACATCCAGTCCGCGGTGAGGATCTCGGTGTACGGGCGGTCAGACAGGACAATGTCCTCCGCCAACCGGAGCGGCTCCTCGCTGACCGAGGCGTGCACCTCCGCCAGCGATAGCCCGGCGAGCGCCCCGAGCGCCGGGAACTGGGGCAGGGTATCGGCGCGCACCAGCAGCATCTCGGCGTGCAGGTCGCGGATCGTCTCGCCGAACTCGGGGCTCTGTAGCCACACGTCGACCAGCGCGGGGAGGGCGTCCGGGTCTGCCTCGACCTGTGACAGCTCGTCCAACGAGGGCCGGGTCCCGCGGACGGCGACGCTCGCACGGACCAAGTGCTCGATCTCGGAGAGGAACACGCGCTCAGGCGCCAGGACGGGGACAGGACCGCCACCGCACCCGGATCCTGCGATGAGGAGCCCGACCAGCATGCGACTCAACATAGCAGCGACTCTTAGCGATGCGCGCGAATGAATGCCGTAGGATCGAGGTGCTGCGAGTCGTCGGGGCTGTAGCCAGGACCCAGTGGAAGGTCCGGCCGCCGCCGGATCTCGAAGTGCAGGTGCGGGATGTACTCGCCGCTGGCATCTCCGATGGTGCCCACCACCGCTCCACGCGGGAGGCGGTCGCCCACCGAGACCGTGATCTCATCGAGGTGTGCGTACAGGCTCTCGATGTAGGACGACCGGCCCTGTTGCCGGACGTGGTGTACCACCCGGACGATGTTGCCCCAGCCGCGCCCGACATCCGCCGCGAACGTGACCTGCCCATCGCCGACGGCGTGCACCGGGTCGCCCCGGTCGTCGTAGGGGGCGCCGACCCCGTTCCAGTCCTCGCCCAGGTGGAAGTTCTCACCGAAGGCCTGGGCGTCGTAGTAGCCGGTGCCGTCGGGGGGGCCGACCGGGAAGTCGAACTGCTGGACCGGGGCCAGGTGCCCGTAGCGGGCGTGGGCCAGATCCGCTCCGTTGGCACCGGCCCAGTGCGAACCGGAAGCGAACATCCCGAGCAGTGCCGTGCCGACGGCGATGCGTCCGGTTGCCATGGTGGACCTCCGCGCGATCAGACAGCCCCCCCACAGGGCCGGTTCCCACCCGATCGACTGATCGAACGTAGCCCGGTTCGCGGCGTTGTGGTGCGGAACTACCGAGCTTGTGGCACGCCGAGCTGTCCGAGCACCCGTCCCGCCGGGAACGCGGCATCATCGTACCGCTCGACGAGCGCACCCTGGGCGTCGAGCACCAACAGCCGCAGCCCGTGCACGATCTCGCCGCTGCCTGCGACGATCGGCAGCCCGGCCCTCAGCGCGAGATCGTCCAGCGGCACGACCTCGGTCCGACCCAAGTGCATCGGCGCCTGGGCCCCGATGAGCTCGGCGTAGGCCGACAGCACCTCGACGCTGTCGTAGGCAGGGTCGAGGGTCACGGCGACGAGCCGCGCTGGGTGCCCAGCGAGCGCGGCCTGGAGCGCCTGCAGCCGCGCGACCATCGCCGGGCACGCCTCGGGCAGCGGGCACCGGGTGTACACGAACGTGAGCGCCGTGGGGACCGCCTGCCCGCGCCCGACGACCACCGTCTCTCCACGGTGGGTGACGATCGGCGTGACATCCAAGATCTCGCCCGGACGCAGCGGAGCCGGCGGAAGCGCGAGCTCAGGGACCGGGCCCTTGCCCGTGATCCGCAGCTTCGTGAGCCGGCCCCCGTCGCGCTGCAGCTCGTAGCGCGCGACGACGCGATGCCCCGGCTCCACCCCGTCGAGCAGCGCCGGGTCCCGGACATCGAACGGCATCACCATGGCCGTCATCAGGCCGGGTACATCCTCGTGGTCGATCACGACCTCGGACGGCGGATGGACCTCGATGACCGTGCCCTGCACGATGTAGGCGTTCGCGCCCCAGCAGCCCAGCAACCCAGCGAGCAACACCATCATGCGGCCGAGGTAACCGCCGACCCGGACAGCCGCCGCACTCCCTTCAGCAGGGAGCGCGCGTGGGGCGCGTGCGCCGCCGCGGAGGCGCCCCCGAGGCGCACCTCATACAGCAGCCACGCGAGCTGCAGCAGCGCGTCCGCGGCCGCCCCTGGCGCGACCTCCCGCACGTGTTCCGCCGCGGCCACGGGCGGCAGCTGCGGCGGAATCGAGATGCCGCACGCGGCGATGTGGCGCCGCGCGGCCGCGTGCGCCCGGGTCACCCGGTCGGGCACCGGCCCCCCGAGTCCGACGCCGCGCGCGAAGACCCACCCCACACCCAGGACCCCGAGGAGCGCCGCCCCGATCGGAAGCGCCCACGAGGCGCGGGGGGCCCCTGGTGCCGCGGCGGTCGCGACCGGCGCGGCGGGACCCGCCGTCGCGTCGACCGCGACCCACCCCACGCGGTCGTAGTGCACCTCGACCCAGCTGTGGGCGTGGTGGCGGCGGACCACCCACACACCGTCACCGACCGAGTCTCCGCCGACGAAGCCGTTGATGACGCGCGCTGGGATGCCCTGGGAGCGCGCCATCACCGCCAGAGCCGACGAGAAGTACTCGCAGTGGCCGGTCCGCCGCTCCAACAGAAACGCAGTCAAGGGGGCGGCCGCGGGGGGAGGCGCGCGGCGGGTGTACGAGTACGCCTGCCGCAGATGCGCCGCCAGCCGCTCTACCTTCGCCGCCGGGGGCCCCACCCCCGCGATCTCCGCCGCGAGCTCGCCGACTCGCGGATCGAGCCCCTCCGGGAGATGCCGGGAACGCGCGAGGGCAGCACCTGACTGCGGCGGCAGCAGCGGAACGCCGCTCGGCCCGAAGGGACCGCGCGACCACATCGTGTAGGTCAGCGTCCCCGGTCCCTCGGCGAACCAACCCCCTTGGGGATCCGAGCGCGCGGCGCCACCCGCCACGTCGAGCTGGAGCGGGCGCCCCGCCGTGAACAGCACGCCCTCCGGAGTGGGCTGGAGCGCCACGCGGAGGTGGACCCCGTCCAACGGCACCGGCTCCGCCAAGGTGGCCGCGCGCGGCGGAGTGGTCGACCGCCAGTGGGTGCCGTCGAACCAGTCCAGCGCGAGGCCGCGCCAGTAGATGGGCCCCACCGGGGCCGGATGCGCCGTCGCGCGGAACACAGCCGTGGGGTCCGCGAGCAGCGGCCCGATCGCCCCGAGCTGCAGCTGCGGACTGAACCCGGTCAGCGCGGCGGGCGACATCGCCGCGATGGGAGGCGCCGGACGCCGCGGCGCGAGACTCGCAAGCGGCAGCGCGACCGCCGCCGCGACCGCGCCGAGACCCAGCGCAGCCGGCCATCCCAGCGCCCCGGCGGGCAGCAGCGCGAGCGGCAGCGCGAGCGCCCAGACCAGGGCCGCGCCCCCGACGCTGGCGCCGCCCGCCGCGGCGCCGGCGACCACCATGCCCCCAGCGAGCACGATCGACGCGCGGTCGTCCGCGGGACCGGCTCGGGTGAGGTGCCGGTGGGCCTGCAGGTAGGCCAGCAGGGCCGCAACCAAGGCGAACGGCGCGACCCCTGCCCAGGCACCGCCCGCGAGCAGCGCGACCACGCCGACCGTCGCGACCGCCCACGGCACCGACCGCATCCACGGGCGCAGCCACGGCGCGAGCCCGATCACCGCTGCGACGACCGGAACGACCACCGCCAGCGGCCCCGCCAGGCCCAGCGCCGCCAGCCCCGCGAGCGCAGCGACGGCCCCAGCGACGCGGCGCGGCGTCACAACGACGCCCGCGGCTGCTGGGCGAGCGCGTCGAGCAGCGCCCGCCGGTGGTGGTCGCCGGTGCCCGGCGGGACCGTCCGGCCGGACACCCGCAGCCCGACCGGCAGCCCGGCCGCGCAAGCGCGCCCGATCTGCCCCGCCGCGCGGCCGAGCGCCGACTCGAACGCCGGCGAGCCGGCCGCCTCCTGGACCACCACCTCGACGGCCCGCGCCGTGCCCTCCGCACGGTCGACCACCACGACCTGCCCCAGCCGCGCGGTCGCCGGCCAGTGCACGCGCCGCGGCGGATCC